>Ga0210057_1005965_pt1 | contig 15359 bp, 9 predicted proteins | sample CryGeyCG2114_010_2_FD_183968 | JGI IMG/M metagenome (GOLD analysis project Ga0210057, IMG submission 183968) | Groundwater microbial communities from aquifer - Crystal Geyser CG10_big_fil_rev_8/21/14_0.10 (SPAdes) (version 2) | ecosystem: Environmental > Aquatic > Deep subsurface > Groundwater ... | reverse complement strand
TCCTGTTTACACAACAAATGAGCAAATAGGGTTGTTAGGATACATTTCTCTTGCCAATTACACTGACAGCGGAACTCTTGTTTCATCTCTTTCCTCATTGGAAAATGCGAATATCAACCTAACATTAAAATCAACTGCAAATGTTTTTTGTAAATAATTACACTTTAACAACAGATGCAAATGGCTCTTTTTATTCAAATAACAGCTATTACAAAACAGGAATAAAAATCACAGCTCCTTCAACAGCTGGAGATTATATAATAAGAGCTCAATATAAAGATCCAAACAGCACGCTATGGTTTGCTGAATCATACATAACAGTTGTTAATCAATCAATTGATAAAATTCAGGTCAGTCCCGAAAAGGCAGCTTACAATCCTTCAGAATCAGTAAAAGTAAAAATTGAAGCAGTAAGATTAATCGGGAAAAATATCCTTCATGTTTCTAATGTTTCTATAAATGGAACTTTAAAAAACTCAACAAAAAGCTCATTGCAGGCATTTAATTGCACAACAGGCTCAAATGGAAAATGTCTTGTTACAGTAACAGCTCCTTCAACATACGGAAATTATATCTTAGAAGTCGGCAATTTCAGTGCATTCAGTTCTTTCTCAGTCGTACCTTTCTCTCATAGCATTTATATGAAAGATGAACTCGGAAAGTCTTTAAAAAATATTTTTGCTCAGGGAGAAAAAGCATCAGTAGAAGTAAGCATTGCCAATGCTTCAACTTCAGATGTTTATGCATTCTCCGGATATATCTCTGATTCTTCAGGAAACGTCATAAAATCAATAACTTCAACAGAGCTTAACAGCAATAACTCCTTTAGAAATACATTTGTGTTTACTGCAGATGCCTTGACATTTGACTATGGAGCATATTTAGCTTATGTCACAATTTCAAAAACAGGAGACGGAAGCATCTCAACTTCAACATCTTTTGAAATTAAAGACTGGAGTTTTTCAATAAATAAAAGATCTCTTAGCTCTGGATTTGAAAATGAATACAATCTATTTAAAAATAAGACAATGTATCTTCAGGTATATCCAACATATCGTGCAAATGGCACAATTATTCCTCAAATAAATGAATCTGCATTTGTAATCACAATAAAAAATAACCTAAACAACATTATTTCTTCTACGAATGCTGTATGGAACTCAAGCTGTGGAAAAGAAGGGTGCTATGAGCTTTCTTTACAGTCTCCTTCAGAAACAGGACAATATACTTTGTCAGTTGCTCTCTCAAACTCAGGGATAACTCAAACAAAAACAAGAGTGATAAGCGTAGTTAACAGTCTAATGTCTGTTTTAACAACAAATAGTGATGGCGCTCTAAAAGAGCTCTTTGGCTCAAATGAATTTGTTTATCTTTCTTTATCAAGTTATAATTCTACATCAGAATCTTTCAATCTTTCAGATGCAGAAATATTCAGTGTAACATACATGAACGGAACAGAATTTTCTTACACAAATGTAAGCAATTTCACTCAGGTAAACGCAACAAATTCAGTTTATGAATGGGCATGGAATTCTTCAGACCAAAGATTAAAATTAGATGTTCCAAAATATGGAGGAGTATACAATGTTCATATCTTTGGAGATAACAGAACAGTCGGAGCATTTGCAAGATTTATTGTAAACCCTTATGAGCTTTGCATAGTGCCAAAAGACACCCCAGGAACAGTGTCTTCAGGATTTTACTATGTTTGGCAGTTTAAAACAACAGACACAATATACTTTGAATTAAAACCAATTCAGGCAAGCAATCCATTAGGAAGAGCAGCAGTTTCTAATTTCTCTTCAACAAATTCAAGCAGTCAGGGAATGGGTGCGGGTTGTATAATAGACACAACAACACAGCAAGTTGTAACTAATGCAACAATAACTGTCATTGATGTCAGAAATTCTGAATCAGGAGCATTACAAAGCGTAAATACCACTGCTTCAACATGTCAGACAAGTGACAGTTCTGGGGGATATTCTTGCACTGTCAAGCCCTTGACAAAATGGGAAGGAGGAGTTAATACAGTTCAGTTTAAAATCCAGGGGCAGGATGGAGTTGTAGACATAGATTATGGAAGATTTGAATCAAGAGCTTTCTATCTTTATGGATGGAGCAGTAATTGGCAAAACAGCCCTAACAATAATATTACATTAAACTTGCAACTCTATGAAGCAGGTGGCGGTTGGTGGGGAAGTTCTGGAGGATTAAGCGGAACAGCCACATTAAAAAGAGTAGAATATCAAGGCACCGACGGAGAATGGATCTGGCCTCCCGTAGATTCTGGATATAATGTTACAAATGTAAGCTCAGCAACAATAACTTCTGGTTCTGGAACTTTGTCTTTGCCTGTCTCTGCACTTCCAAATGGAAAGTGGAAAACAGGATACTATCGGGCAGTTATTCAAGCAACAACATCTTCAGGAGACACCGATTATGGATATGCGTGGTTTGGTATAAAACTCTGGGATGTTTACGGCTCTCCCGTTGAATGCACCTCGACAGGATGTGGTTACAAAAGTTATTTTGGTTCAAAAGAAAACATAACATTATTTGTCAAAATCTCTCAGGCAGGAAATTATAATTATAATTATCTTGGAAAAGAAGAAATCGGAGGAAATGTAACAGTAGGTGTAAAGAAAATACAGGATTGCAGAAGCTGGCCTTGCAAAGAATTAAATTCAACTCAATACACATCAAACACTATAAATGTAAATGAATCAAGCCCATGGTATTGGAATGCAGACAATCTGAATCAATCAAGATATCTTATTTATTTAAACACAACCTCTGGAAGCTGGGGAACCGGATATTACTCTGTTGTTCTAGATGTAAATGGCACAGATACTGGAAATGCTTGGTTTAACACAATTGCATTTTATGTTGAAACAACTCCTACAAATAGCTCTGGGCAAGGATATGCTTACAGTATCAGAGGAAATAGCCCAATGTACTTTAATGTAACAACAGCTAAGAATTACAAATCAGGATATTATTATGATGGTGTTTATCTAAGGTATAATGAATCGGATTACACAAATGCCACATTTAACGATGCTGTTTTAAGAGCTTGGGACAGTGAATTAGGACGCTCAGTAGAATATGATTATCCAGAAGATATCAATGTCACACCAAATAATATAACCGGCAATGCAATATTTAATATCACATATCTCAATGGAAGTTGGCCAAGCGGATATTATTCGGGAGAGCTTTCTCTAAAGAACACAGATAACGAAACTTCAACAGGCTGGCTATGGTTTGAAGTGCGTCCTTTCAGAGTCTCTACATCAACAAGCACATACAATACAGATATTGATCAATGTGTAAATTCAACTATAAACATATATGAGTCTTCTTGGAGCAGTAATTCTCTTATTTATGGCAATTATTCAATAACAAATATCTATGAAGATATCTGGAATGGCCCATCATCTTCAAGAACATCATATACAAATTTCACTTCAGCCCCTTTCAACGCAACTTCAAATATTCTTGTCTGTCCAAATAGCGATACAGGGGAATGGAGCTCTGGAAGCTGGGGAGGATATCATTATTTAAATGTAGTTATAAAAGACAACGACTTAAACGATACTGGAACAGGATGGATATCATTTAGATCTCTTCCATTCAGCATAAGCTGGGGAAGTGTTGTTGGAGGCTCAAACAAGTTAGTAACAGACAGCATAACTGTTCCTGTCACAGTAACTAAATACTCAACAGGGGCAAATGAAACAGGAAATATAACAAAAATATACCAATGGAGATATGATAATGTGTTCAGCGGAAAAGAAGAATATGTATTTAGCGTCGGAAGCTGCTATTCCAATGTTTCTTCAAGATGTACTGTGAATGGAACTCAAAATGTAATAATATATCCAAATTCAAGAGGATGGAGGCTTGGATATAATTATCTTTACGGAGAATGGACAAAGCAAGATGATTCTTCCTCAAAAATAGAAGATTACAGCGGAGTTTATGTAGACGGAAGGTCAGTTTATAATGGATACTTCTCTGGCTCAGATGTAAATGGAAATTATAGAAATGCATTTACACAAACCGAAAACATCACAACAAAGTTATATGTGCGAGACTCTTCTTATAACGCAATTAATGCAAATATATCAAGTGTCCAATATGCATTTTCAGGAGAAAACTGCTGGAGCGAATGGTGCAGAACTTACACTTCCGCAACTTGGTCTCTTGTTGGTGGAGGAGTTCAAACTTCAAGCGGAAATGCAATAATAAAACTTCAATATCCGGACTCTGGCTGGTCAAAAGGAACTTATTACATAAAAGCAACAGTTTCTGGATCAGGAGGAACAGCCACGATTACAGACGGATATGCAACAATAAAAGATTTCACAGCTCCAAATGTAACAATTTCATCTCCAACAAACAATCAATCAGTAACAACAAGTACTTTTTTGTTTAATATAACAACAACAGAAAACGCTCAATGCTCTGTTAATGCAATTAATTATGACAGATTCCATGGATGGTACTGTGGCTCAACTTGGGATGCATCAAATGCCTCAAATAGTAGTTTAACGGCTCAGAAAAGAGGAGCTTGCAATACTACTTTATACAGCTATAACGGCACAGCATCTTATTCAGACTATCTCTCAAGCAATTATCGCTCGGTATCCAATGACACCACTTATTCATGGAGTTCCGGCTCAACAGGTTTTGTAACAGGAGGAACGGCTCATTCATTCACATATAATGTCACTAATTGGACAGCTCAGGATTATGGAATGAGCATTTATTGCTATGATGTCGATTATAATTCCGGCTCTGAAATAGTCGCATTCAATGTTAATTTCACAGGATAAAAATGATACTTAAAAATAAATCTCTAATCGTATTAACATTAGCTCTTGCTTTTAGTTTATCTCTTGTTTCAGGAGCAGCAGATTTTGCAGTGAACACATTTTCCTGCACACCTGCAGAAGTAGTTATTAACAATGTATTTTCCTGCACAGCTCAGGTAATAAACAACGGAGATGCTTCAGGTTCTGTAAACACAGCAACCCTTTATCCAGACGCAAGTAGCTGGCTTGAAAATTCAAATTATGCACAATCATCAGGAGCAAGCGTATCACCTGGCCAGACAACAGAAATAACTTTCGCAGGTTTAAGAGCCATAAAATCTGGGAGTAATGGTTTTTCAAAAATCTTGCTTGACTCTGTAACAGATACATATACAGCAGACAATAATATAGAAATGAATGTAATAGATGTTGTTGTTTCAGTCAGTAATTCTGCATCAAGCACAGCAATGTCAGAAACATTTGATTCAACCGCAGAAGTAACAGCTGGAGGAGATATAGATGTAACCTTGACATTCACTGTAAATTCTGGAGGATGCTCAATAGGAAGCCAAAGCTCTACAAAAACTTTGTCTGGAATGCAGGATGGGAATGTGCAATCAAAGTCATGGACAGTCACCCAAGGAACTTCAGGAAATTGCAGATACACCATCTCTGCTGCAGCAACAGGAACAGGAGGCATAGCAACAAAAACAGATTCTTCTTCAAGTACTGTAACATGCTCTGACTGCCCAACTTCAAGTTCTGATTCAGGTAGCTCCAGTGGCTCTGGAGGTGGAGCTGGCTCTGGCGGAGGCATTGGAAGTGCAAAATTCAATTTTGGAGAATTAGGTTCAACACAGGATTTTGAATTAGGCGTAAGCGAAACAGCAAAGTTCAATATTTCTAATGAAGAGCACAGCATAACAGTAAAAAACCTAACAGCAACAAGGGCAATATTAAGAATTCAGAGCAATCCTCAGACATACACCTTTATCGTCGGTGATGAGAAGAATATAGATTTGAATGGAGATGATTCTGCAGAGATTTATCTGAAGCTAAAATCAATAAACATAATAAGTAACAAGGCAAATCTTATTCTTTCTCCAATATCAACAGAAACAAAAGCTGATAAGTCAGATTCCCAAGACTCTAATGAAGATAATGCCCAAAATCAGATATCTGGCTTATATGAAAATCTAAAAAAAGGAAAGCTTTGGGTAATAATCCCTGCAGTATTAATTGTGATAGGAATTTTAGTTTATCTTCTTATGAATAAAATATCTTTTCTGAGATTCAAAAAGAGAATAAAAATAAAAGACGGCACATATATTAAGGTATAATCTCAAAAACAAAAAGGTTTAAAACTCTACATTTGTCAAACCTTCTATGGACCAAGAAATAATGATGAAAGCACAGCAGTTCGATAACAGAATAAAAGAATTACATGAAAACCTTGAATTTATAGATTCCCAAGTATCGGAGCTGGATTTATTCAAATCCAGCATAGCAGATTTTTCAAAATTCGAAGGAAATGAAATCATAAGCTCAATAGGAAAAGGAGTTCACATCCCAGCCGAAATCAAAAGTAAAGAACTCTTGCTGGAAGTGGGAGCGGGAATTGTTTTAAAGAAAACTCCCGAGCAAGCATTATCAATTATAGATTCCCAAATTTCAAGAATAAAAGAAGCAAGAATTAATATTTTATCTGAAATTGATTTTTGTCAGACAGAATTTCAATCTATAATAAAAAAATTGAAATTTGAGAGATAAATATATAAGTTCAAGTCTCCATTTTTAATTGTCAAGAACCACCCACTAAAGTAGGTGGCGTGTCTGGTTCTTGAGCATGCTCAAGAATTCATCCATACGCTTAAGCGTATGGTTTTTTCAGAATTCTTGACATATAAAAAAGAGGAATTAAAAAATGTTTGAAATGCTAATAAACCCAAAGAAAGCTGAAAGAAAACCTTGGGAATTATTTTTTATCGGGGCCTTTTACGCATCTCTCGCAATCTTGCTAGTAAATTGGATTTTCTCTCAAGATGCAGTTCTATCAAAGAGCGCAGGGATTTTAGTAGTCACATTTACTGTAATGTTCTCAATTCCGTTCATATATTACACAATAAAATTAGAAGAAAAGAAGATTGCTCCTTCTTCATCAAGCATTTCTCTTTTAAAGGAACATAAAAAAGCAATTTACGCATTTCTCTTCTTGTTCTTAGGATATGTTGTTGCCTTTTCATTTTGGTATGCCGTATTGCCTACAACAGACAGTTTCCAAGCTCAAATAGAAACCTATTGTCTGATAAACAGACCGACAAGTTTTGAAGCATGCGTAAGTCAGTATGCTACAAATGCCACAACATCAGCAACAGGATTTCTCACAGCTAAGGATCGTTTGCTTTTAATTTTCACAAACAATATGTATGTCCTTCTTTTTACTCTCTTATTTTCCTTGATTTTTGGGGCTGGAGTTATATTCATCCTTGCTTGGAATGCTTCAGTAATCGCTGCAGCAATAGGAATTTTCACAAGTGGAAAACTCTCAGCCCTGCATCTTGGTCTGTTTAGATTCATGATTCACGGACTTCCAGAAATAGCTTCTTATTTTATGGTAGCATTAGCAGGAGGGATGGTTTCAGTAGCAGTAATAAGACACGAAGTAGGAACTCCAAACTTTTGGAAAGTCTTGCATGACTCTTTAAATGTGATAATTTTGGCAGTAATAATCTTGTTCGCAGCAGCCCTTATGGAAGTATTCATAACTCCCATCATCTTTTAATAATCTCTCTTGACAAGTTTTATATACGCTTGTAAATAGTAAAATCTATCTTCCCAATAAAAAATGGACGATGAACAAATAATTCAGGAAAGGAAAGAAAAAGCTTTAAACTATTTGAAAAAGAATTATAACCTCGTTTCCTATGCGATTTTAGCATTCATCGTTTTTCTAACAGTAAAAATAAGAACCAAAAACCTTCCCATTTTAAGAGATATAACAAACGGAGCTTGGACTCTGGGCCCTGATTTAGACCCTTTCCTATTCTTAAGATGGGCAAAACATATTGTTGCTAATGGTTCTTTATATGCATTAGATACAATGCGTTACTCTCCCATAGGATATAACACAAAAAATGAACTTCTTTTACATCCATACATGATGGCTTGGTTTCATAAACTAGCCTCTATTTTCGGATCAGAATCCGTTACACAATCAGCAGCTATATATCCAGCGTTCATGTTTGCCCTAACAGTTATTGCTTTCTTCTTATTTGCTAAAGAAATTTTCATTAAATCTTTAGGAGCAAAAAAAGCAAATCTTATCGCATTAATCTCCGCATTCTTTCTTACAACAATTCCTGTTCTTTTACCCAGAACAATTGCAGGTATTCCAGAAAAAGAATCTGCCGCTTTCTTATTTCTCTTTTTGGCATTTTATTTTTTCCTTTCGTCTTGGAATTCAGAAAATAAAAAATCAAGGTATCTGCGTGCAGTCTTAGCAGGAATTTCCACAGCAGGCATGGCGCTAATCTGGGGAGGGTATGCATTCATCTTTTTAACAATAGCTCCAACTGTTTTTGTAGCATTTCTTTTGGGAAAAATAGATAAACAAAGATTACAAACACACATAATCTGGGTTATTTCATCATTTTTGATAATGTATCCTCTCTCTACAAGATACACAATTCATGGATTATTAGCTTCAGTTAATACTGGCCCAGCAGTCGCAATCATTATAATAATATTCATTCATCTATTTATTTCTAAAAATGATAAGATAAAAGAGAAAATTAATTCAACAAGATTGAAAATTCTTCCCCTCCCATTAACATCAACAATATTTGCTATTATCTTCTTTTCCATATTAGTTACTCTATTGTTCGGATTTTCATTCATACCAACACAAATTCGTTTCGTGACTGATAACTTAATAACTCCCGCAACTTCTCGTTTAATTCAAACAGTTGCAGAAAATAGACAGCCCTTCTTTACAGAATGGTCTTCAAGTTTTGGTCCAGTAATAAGGGGCATTCCATTATTCTTCTGGATATTCTTTACAGGCTCAATTTATTTATTCTATTCAATGATGAAACCATTTAGAAAAAATGAGAAGATTATTCTTTCCCTGTCTTATACACTCTTCTTATTCTCTCTAATATTCAGTCGATACGACGGAAACAGCGTTCTAAACGGAACAAACTTCACAAGTCTTTCTTTATATTTTATAGGGTTTTTAGTTTTAATTTTACCTCTCGGTTTCTATTATTTTAAATATTACAAACAAGAAAAACAACACGAATTACAAGAAATAGATTTCTCGTATATACTTCTCTTTATGTTCTTCTTGCTAAGCATAATTTCAACAAGGGCAGCGGTAAGATTAATAATGATTTTAGCAATACCTGCTTCAATAATAGTTGCGTATTTCACATCAGACTTATTTTTCAAACTAAGAAAAATAAAATCAAAGAACACAAAATCTCTCGTATTAATAGTAGCAATAATCGTTTTAATAGGAACAATCTTTTCAGGATATGCCTTCTACAAGATAACTAATGAACAGGCAGGAGTTTACGGTCCCTCAACTTATACTTACCAATGGCAAAAAGCTATGGCTTGGGTAAGGGAAAATACTGTAACAGACGCAGTTTTTGCACACTGGTGGGATTATGGATATTGGATTCAAAGCATTGGGGAAAGAGCAACAGTTTTAGACGGAGGAAACGCAATATCTTATTGGAATCATTTCATGGGGCGTTACGCTTTAACAGGAACAGATAATCAAAAAGCCTTAGAATTTCTTTATGCTCATAAAACAACTCACTTCTTAATAGACTCAACAGATATCGGAAAATATCCTGCATTTTCCAAAATCGGAAGCGATGAAACTTATGACAGATCTAGTTTTATCCAGCCGATATTAAAAAATCCAAGTCAAACACAAGAAAAGAAAGATTCCACTCTTCAAATCTATCCTGCAGGATTCTCAACAGACGAAAATATAATCTACGAATTTGAAGGAAAGAGAATATTCCTTCCCGGAGGCCGTTCTGTCTTGGGGGCAGTCGTAATAGAAAGAGATAAATCAGACAAAATAATCTCCAACCCGATTGGAGTTTTCATTTATCAAGAACAGCAAATTAATATTCCTCTAAGATATGCATATGAAGACTCTCTAATAGATTTCAATTCAGGAATTGAAGCAGGAGTATTCTTCTTCCCATCTGCAGCTCCAACAGATACTGGAGTAAACATAGACAAAAATGGAGCTCTACTTTATCTAAGTAACAGAACGGTAAAATCACAATTAGCAAGACTTTATCTGTACAATGAAGATAATCCCAACTTTAAACTAGTTCACTCAGAACAAGACGACTTAGTTTCACAATTGAAATCATTCAGTCCAGAATACAAAAGTGATTTTATTTATTATAATGGATTTAGAGGCCCAATAAGAATTTGGGAGATAAGCTATCCTTCAGATATACAATTAAACCCAGAATTCCTTGAAAGAGCATACCCTGAATCAATTTCAGAAGGATAATAAGATGAATTCAATATTGATAATTCCTATGTTAGTAAGTTTCTTGGTAACATTTCTAATCTTACCAATTTGGATAAAAAAGGCAGAGAATCTAAAGTTAGTCTGGGCAAACATGAATACCTATACAAAGGAAAAGGTAGCTGGCTCTGGAGGACTAATTGTTGTATTCGGATTCATAATCGGTGTTTTTACATATATTGCTTACAGAGTCTTTATATTAAAAACAACAAACAACTTCCTAGTTGAATTATTCGCAATAATTTCAGTTGTCTTAATTTTAGCAGGAATAGGTTTAATAGACGATTTATTTGGATGGCAGAGAGGAGGAATTAGAAGAAGAACTCGTATTTTATTAACTGCGATATCAGCAATACCTCTTGTCGCTATAAATGCAGGAAAATCAGTTGTCTTATTGCCTTTTCTAGGTTCAACAGATCTCGGAATATTCTATCCATTATTATTAATTCCATTAGGAATTGCAGGAGCTACAACAACTTATAATTTCTTAGCAGGATTCAATGGATTAGAAGCAGGACAAGGCGTTATTATTCTTTCTGCAATGTCCATAGTTGCTTACTCAACAGGAAATTCTTGGCTCGCAGTAATTTCCTTAATAATGGTGGCTTCTTTAATAGCATTCTTACTATTCAATTTCTATCCCGCACAAGTATTTCCTGGAGATATCTTAACTTATTCTGTTGGAGGATTAATTGCAATAATCTCAATTCTAGGTAATTTTGAGAAAGTGGCAGTATTCTTCTTTATTCCTTACATTTTAGAGTTAATCTTAAAATCAAGGGGAAAATTGATAAAACAAAGCTTTGGCAAACCAAACAAAGAAGGTTCTTTAGATTTAAGATATGACAAACTTTACAGTCTGAATCACTTATCAATTTACTTAACTAAAAAACTTGGATTCAAAGCAACAGAGAAAACAGTAGTATACTCTATATGGATTTTCCAGATTGTAATAATCTTAATAGGATTCATAGTCTTTAAAGAAGGAATTTTCGGAATATGAAACTAAATAAAACTTTAATTTCTGGAAGTCTCATTTTACTTATCTCTTTTAATTTTTATAATGCCTTAAACTTCTTTTATCATTTTTCTATGGCTCGTATGTTGTCCGTAGCTCAATACGGAGTTCTCGCATCCTTATTCTCCATAATTTATATGCTCGCATTATTTACAGAGTCGATTCAAGTAGTCGTAACAAAATATTCAAGTTATGAAAGTAATAAAGGAAAATTAAAAAATTTATTAAAAAAATCACTAAAAAAGGCATCAAGAGTTTCAACATCCCTATTCATATTATATCTGATAGTAGCAATTCCTTTCTCTTACATTCTCGATATTCAGTATTACCTCTTGGCCCTAAACGGGTTAATGGTCTTTGTCTCTTTCTTTTCTCCAATAACTAGAGGAATTCTTCAAGGAAGAAAAAGATTCTCTGCTCTCGGAGGAAACATGATTATAGAAGCAGTAATCAAGCTAGCTTTATCGATATTTTTTGTATACTTAGGATGGCAGGTATATGGTGCAATTATCGGAGCAATCCTTGGTCCCATTGTAGCAGTAGCTCTTTCATTCATAAACATATCAGATATATTAAAATCAAAAGAAAAGAAAGAAAAGACTCCAGGAATTTATGGATACGCAAAACCTGCCTTCGTGATAAACCTTGTGATTCTAGTAGCATACACAATCGATGTTTTGATTGCAAAAATCGTTTTCCCAGCAGAAGTTGCCGGAGCTTACGCGATAGCTGCAACTCTTGCGAAAATAATCTTCTTCGGAACCCAACCAATAAGCAGAGCAATGTTTCCATTATCTGCAGAACATAAAGGAAATAAAGAGAAATCAGAAAACGTTTTAGGTAACTCTTTAGTGTTATTAGCCCTAGCAATAATCGCTTCATTAACAATCTTCTTTTTCTTCCCAAATGAGATAATCCATATTTTCTCAGGAAAAACTCTTCCTCAAGCAGTTTCTATTCTCTTCTTCTTAGGAATATCCATGTCTCTCTTATCAATAACAAATCTTGTTTTATTATACAAGCTTTCAATAGGAAAAGTTAAGGGATACAAATATCTTCTAGGACTCCTCGCGTTAGAAATCGCTCTGCTATTCTATTTTTCTTCATCATTATTCCAGTTTTCAATAGCTTTCATAACTTCTTCAGCAGCAATTCTCTGGGCGTCAATTTTTCTTCTTAATGAATAAGAAACCGATTCTTCAATAAAACATAAATTGCCTTTAATCCGTCTCTCCATCCAATTTTCTTACCTTCTTCTATACTTCTTGGACTGTATGATATGGGCATTTCCATTATATTAATGCCTTTCCTAAGAATTTTAGAAGTAATCTCCGGCTCAATATCAAATTTATTAGACGTCAAATTAATTGATTTGATAACATCACTCTTAAATACTTTATAACAAGTCTCCATATCTGTTATCTTTGCACCATACAAAACCTTCGTAAGTAAAGTTAAAAACTTATTTCCCCAGAAATAAATTCTATATCTTGGATTATGTTCCCCTAAGAATCTAGAACCATATACTACACTTTCCTTTCCCTCAATGATTGGAATAATTAATCTTTTAAAATCTTCAGGATTATACTCAAGATCCGCGTCTTGTATTGTTATAATATCTCCTGTAGCAGATTTAAATCCCAATCTAAGAGCACTCCCTTTCCCCTCATTCTTCTTTTTTATGTATCTAAACTCTTTCCCATTATTTTTGATATAATCCTTTATAATCTTCTCACTTCCATCGGAACTTCCATCGTTTATTATTAAAATTTCCTTTCCAATTTTTCTATTCCTAAATTTAAAATTTATTTTCCCAATTTTATCAAGAATTTTAGAAACAGTTCTTTCCTCATTATAAACAGGAACAATTATTGTTATTTTTTTTACTTCCATTTTATTTTTTAAACCAAAGATAAAGAACGTAAATTACACTAACTAAACTTAAGAATAAAGATAATTTAACAATCCACAAGGCAATTTGATATAATGATTTATTCAAAACTCCAGAAACTTCAAAACTATCAAATTCTTTTCCTGTAGGCAAATATCCTATATTATATAAGAACCAACTCTTAGGCTCACTAGCGGCAAGAACGATAACGCTCTTTATAGGCATAACGACTTTATGAATTCTAATAATCTCTTCTTTATTCCCAGAAGAGATAAAAGGATAATACGGCTTTTTCTCAATAGGTTCACTTATTGTTTTCACAACTTGTCCATTTTTTTCAAAGAACTTAACTAGAGACTCCATAGACTCGTTTAATCCTGGCTGATTTCCGATAGTTCCCCAACCACAGTCATCTATTGCACATTCAACAAAGTAAACTTCTGTATTAACTATAGGCCCGGGAAGACTTTCAGACTTACTAATTATATCTGCAAAATCTCCAGCTTCTAAATATGGTCTTTCTTGTAAGGCCCAATTAATTCTACCTCTATAAATCCTAGAATCTGCAACAATTAAACTATTTTCTGAAATTTTAGAATTCTTAAAATCAATCATCTGCCCAATATGGCTTTTTCCATAAAAATGATAAATATCTGCTTTGGGAGGTAATCCTAAATAGATTAGTGAGAACAGGAACAAAACTACCAAAACAATTTTTAAGCAATCTTTTCCAAGTTTCTTTGAGAGACTCCTATTAATCTCTTTAACACTTAATGCTCCTAAGGGAACTAACAACAGTTCTAAAAAGATAAAATGTTTAGGCAAAAGGATTATTGAAGCTAAGAAGGGCAAAATAAATAAAATTCCTAACAAAGAAAATACAAGGTAGTTCCGATAGTCTTTTCTCTTAAACAAAATAAAGAAAATTCCAATAATCCCAAGATAGAATGCTAAAGGATCCCCCTGTCTAATAAAGTTTATAGCAACCCACAATAAAGGATTTCCAGAACCCGAATGTCTCGTGTCCCCAAATATCAACCCTTTCCAAGAATTTTTAGCATTAAATTGTGCATCCCATCCATAATACTGTTCAGAAACATTCTTTCCTAATCCAAGAGTTCTTGTAAACTGTAAATCTAAAAACCCTTTATCTTGATATAATAGATAATTATGTGTTAAAGCAGGAATTGTAAATACAAAGATTAGCAATAGGAAAATTGCAATTTTCTTCAGATTATCTTTACTAAATATTTCTTCTTCATTTTTCCATTTAACATAAACAAAATAAATCAACAAAGAAGGGATAAACAACAAAGGATAAACTTTTGTATAAATCGCAAGTCCTAGAAAGATTCCACTAAGGGCATAAAGCCAATCTTTTTCTGATTTCATAGCTTTCATAAAAAACAGCATAGCCATCAAAACAAAAAACATAGCCATGACATCCATTTCAGCAATAGTGTTTTTTATATGAAAAGGAGCAATCGCAAGTAAGAGTGCAGCAATTAAACTTTCTCTTTTTCCAAAAAATTCTCTTGTTAAAAGATAAATTGCAATTATGCTCAAGCTCCCAAATATCAACGCAGCCATTCTTGATCCAAGCTGCGTTAGTCCAAATATTTTATAAGAAATGCTTGTGAAAGCAAACCACAATCCAGAACTTTGATCATAAGTTACAATTTTATCTGCAGAAAGGAAGTTTATAGCATGAGTAACAAAATGCATATCATCAGCAGAAACACTCAGATTTATCGCGGCAATCAGCCTTAAAACAAACCCAAGAACTAATATTCCCAATAAGTAAACTTTATGTCTTCCCATGTTGAAAACAGAATCAACACCCTTGTCTAAAATCTTGTCAAAATCCATAGTTCTTTTTTGTCTTTTCAATTTATAAATCTGCCTCTAAATGGCACACTGTGTAGGACACAGACATTTTGCAACAGCAATATTTAACCTTTAATTTATCCTCATTTAGATGAAGAAGGAGATAGTTAGGAGAGAGTTTCTCAAGTGGAAGATTAAAGGATTAAGTTATTCTGATTGTCAAAGGAGAATAAAAGAAGAGTT
>Ga0210057_1005964_pt1 | contig 15365 bp, 12 predicted proteins | sample CryGeyCG2114_010_2_FD_183968 | JGI IMG/M metagenome (GOLD analysis project Ga0210057, IMG submission 183968) | Groundwater microbial communities from aquifer - Crystal Geyser CG10_big_fil_rev_8/21/14_0.10 (SPAdes) (version 2) | ecosystem: Environmental > Aquatic > Deep subsurface > Groundwater ... | reverse complement strand
CTTACAAAGCCCTCTGACGAAGAAATGCCCTCCAGTCTTCAAAACCCTTTTAACTTCATTTAAATAAACTTCCCGACCCTTTTCATCAAGTGAATTAGAAGCCATTACATCTATCACTAAATCAAAATAATTATCCTCAAAAGGATACTTCTCTCCCATATCTGCTTCTAGATACTCTACTTTTACTCCCAATTTTAGGGCCTGCTCTTTTGCCATACTGATAGCTTTAGGGGAGATTTCTATCCCCACTACTTCATTACCCAAATCTGCCAAGTAGTTTGCATTTTTACCATTACCAGAACCCAAATCTAAGATTTTTAGGTTTTCTAAAGCTACCCCCTCTGATTTCTTAAAAAATTTCAGATAGTCTTTCAAATCAGCCCTTGGCTCATGTCCAATCTTTAATAATTGAGGCTTATTATATTCTTTCTCCCATGTATCTTTTTGAGGCATGATTTAATGTTAATATAGAGCTTTATGAAGATCCTAGCAATAGAGACCAGCTGTGACGAAACAGCCATATCACTACTTGATATAAACGGGCCCTTGAACAGACCGGACATAAAAGTGCTCGGCAATGCCCTTATGTCTCAAGCCAAACTCCACGAAGAATATGGTGGTGTCTATCCCAATCTAGCCAAAAGAGAGCATCAAAAAAACCTCCCCATTCTCTTAGAACAAGTATTACTAAAAGCTCAAAGCTTGCCTGCCGGTATGCATGGCTTGAAGCTAGAAGCTAGTGATATAGATTGCATTGCTGTCACCAAAGGTCCTGGCCTTGAACCAGCTCTATGGACTGGCATAGTCTTTGCCCAAGAATTAGGTCAGAAGTGGAATAAACCTGTTATCCCAGTAGATCATATGGAGGGTCACATTTTCTCTGTGCTTTATCACAATAATAAAGAAATAGAATTACCCGCCCTTGCCTTATTGGTTTCTGGCGGTCACACAGAACTAGTGCACGTAAAAGACTTTGGTCAATATGAAATCATTGGTAAAACTAGAGATGATGCTGTTGGAGAAGCTTTTGATAAAACTGCTCGAATGCTCGGTCTAAGCTACCCAGGTGGACCCAAAATATCTCTATTAGCAGAAAAATCTAGGCAAAATAAGGCTCAAATAGACATCCAACTCCCCCGCCCGATGATTCATTCCAAAGACTTAGACTTCTCTTTCTCTGGCCTTAAAACAGCTGTGCTTTACAGGGTAAAAGAAGAGGGAAATCATTTGAGTGAAGAATTTAAACAAGACATGGCTAGAGCCTTTGAGGATGCAGCCATAGAAACTTTGGTATCAAAAACCCAAGACGCTATAGAGAAAATTGGAGGCAATCTAAAAACTCTTATCATCGGTGGAGGTGTTTCTTCTAATACTTACCTGTCGCAAGAACTCAAAAAGATGCTAGAGAAGTACCCAGAAATAACTTTCTATACTCCAGAAAAAGAAATGGCAACAGACAATGCTATCATGATAGGCATAAGTGCTTTTATTAAACTAGAGGTAAACCCAGATACAATTTTAGATAACAAAGAAATACGAGCAGAAGGCAATCTCTCCCTTACTTCTTCTTAGTAGAATCTCTGGACTCGTCTTCAACTATTTCCCTCTTAGAAAGCTTTTTGGTTTTATCCCAAATAGTTTTACCGCGAGCTACTATCACTAGATACCAAGATTTAACTGAGGCTCTAAATGAATCGTGTTTAGGATAGGTTAGAGTCCAAGCTAGAGAAATCAGGAGAGCTATAAAGAGAGGTAATATGAGACACCAGTCTCTCAAGAAGTAGGCAATAACTATGACTAGCACCAAGCCCACATCTATAGATATCCATTTAGCCAAGAATCTCTTACGGACATTTTCTGGAATGTTTTCATAAAGGACACTTTCTATAATACTGCCTAGGATATAAAGGACAACTAATATGAGTATCAGTAGGTACAGACATTCTATTGTGTCCTTTATATTGTCCGGTATAGAGAATACCGACGCCAGTATTCTGTTGTACCAGTGCAGTTCGGATTTTTGTCCTTGAGAACTGTCGTACCCGACCAAATCTACCGTGGTTAGGTCTATTCCAGCACCCTCTTTATTATAGCCACCCATCTCTTTATCCACATGAGGAGTGGTATGAGGGACGCCTGGTATAGCGGTATTACAGATTATTTGGTTTATTTTGCCCAAAGTAGTGATATACACATAGCCAGTTGGGTAATCTATACCCCAAGGAGTCAAAATATCGTCTTTATATCTAAGTTGGAACTCAGATACAGCTTGGAAAGTAGCCTCATCAAAGACACCGTTAACGGTAACGTAATCAAAACCTTCGGTAACCTTCAAGAAAGACTGCAGGTAAATAACCTGAATACGATCATTATTAAAATCCATCCTCAAATAGTCCTTTAGATAAGGACAATAATTTGTAGGGGTCACTGGTGTTGATGGTTGAGAGCCACCACCTCCGCCATGGCTTCCACCACCTCCACCTCCACCACCGCCCCCTCCTCCGCCACCGCCTCCAGGTGTTGTAGGGGTAGATATTGATATATCTAGTGTCTTACTGTCACTTCCACAATCAGTAGTTCCTGATATTGTGATACTAAAATCACCTGTTTCTGTTGGAGTACCAGAAATCACTCCTGTTGAGGCATTAAATGTGACACCAGCTGGTAAAGTGCCAGATATAGAGAAAGCAGTTGATGTAGCGACAGTACTATCTGAAGTTATAGTATAAGAAAATGAACTACCGGTAGTACCAGAAGCACTTAGAGAGCTAGTTATTGTAGGTAGTGGACAAGAGGTTGTAGGAGGAGGATTAGATGGTGGTGGGTTAGATGGTGGTGGTGGAGAAGGAGGTGGAGTAGGTGTAGAAACACAATCAACTCCGTAGTTAATCACAATACCGTAAAAAAGACCTGTGTAATCACCTTCTGTAATACCATTTGCTCCAACTGGCTTTAATCCCATATCGTACTGAACACGTCCACATGAGAAAGCGGAGGTATCAAAAGTAGCGGTCATGCTTCCTGATTCACCAGGAGCATACTGAGTCTTACCACTAGTAGAGATACCTGCTGTAGAAGGGTTTTCATAAGTAGCATCACAGCCAGCTTGATCACTATGGAAAACTACCCCATCAAAAACATAAGTTGTGCTTGGATTTGTATTGGTTAAAACGTTGATTTCATAGACATACTGAGTACTACCAGCTGAAACAGAAGCGCAGAGACCATTAAGTGAAGGAACGCCAGATATTGAACCGAAGCTAACTTGAGGTGTAGTTGGGGTAGTTGGCGCAGAAGAGGCAAGACTTATTACCACAGAATCAGAAGCATTAGATACTCCATCTGTACAATTTAGAGTCAAAGTTACAGAAGAACCAGCAGTTGGATACCATGGATGTCCAGAGGTTATTGGTCCACCATTACCTGAAATAGAGATACCAGAAGCACCTGAAGGTGAAGTTATGTTACAGGCGGTAGCATTAGAAGAAGACCACTCGTAAGTGTAGGAATCGCCAGAATTAATGCTAATTGCCCCATCTGTACCGTTAGCAGTAATACTTGCAGTAGGTGTAGTTGGTGCGGGTGCGGGTGCTGGAGCAGGAGCTGGTGCTGGGGCTGGGGCTGAAGCAATTTCAATAGTGACAGAAGCGCTACTATTAGTAACTCCGTCTGTACAATTTAGAGTCAAAGTTACAGGAGAACCGGCAGTTGGATACCATGGGTGTCCAGAAGGTATTGGTCCACCGTTACCTGATATAGAAATACCAGAAGTACCTGTTGGAGTATCGATATTACAAGCAGTAGCTTCAGAAGAAGACCATTCATAAGTATAGGAATCACCATCGTTAATAGAAACGGTTCCACCAGAACCATTAGCAGTGATACTTGCAGTAGGAGCAGCCAAAACTATCAATGGTTGGAAGGTGCTAAATAAAACCACCAGCATGAGAGCTGATGTAATTATTCGTGTATATACAGATTCTCTGAAAACTTTCATGGTTTTGGCAACACTACTGTTTTTTATATAAAATGTCAATAGTTATTCAAAAACGAAATAAAATTAAAATATGGCTTGTTTTATAAGTATTATAAGTATTTGTCCTTTATCTTTATATTGTCCTTTATTAAAAAATAAAATTTTCTTTAAAGACATCGTTGACAAGTCAGTTTGGAAGCAAAGAAAATAAACTTTTAATTCATTTCTGTCTTTTACATAATTTGTCCTTTACGTAGAGCGGATTGTTCCTAAAATTCAAGATAGCATGCTAGTATGAATATCAAATGAACGAAAAGTTTCTAAAACCATACAGCCCTCAGGAAACAGAGGATAAAATATACAAGCTCTGGGAAGAGAGTGGGTACTTTAACCCTGATAATCTACCAGATAGACACCAAGAACCATTCTCTATAGTCCTACCTCCTCCAAATGCTACTGGAGTACTTCACGTCGGTGGTGCTCTCATGGTAGTTATAGAAGACATTGCTATTCGTTTTAAGCGCATGCAAGGCAAGAAAACTCTTTGGCTCCCAGGGACAGATCATGCAGCCATAGCTACTCACTCTAAGGTTGAAAAAATTCTTTCTAAAGAGGAGGGCAAGAGTAGACATGATATTGGTCGTGAAGCTTTTGTGAAAAAAATAGAAGATTTTGTAGAGGCTAATCGTGGCACAATAAAAAACCAAATTAAAAAAGTTGGGGCTTCCTTAGATTGGAGTAGAGAAGCTTTCACTCTTGATGAGAAAAGAAGCTTGGCTGTTAGAACTGCTTTCAAGCAAATGTATGATGCTGGTCTTATATACAAAGGTAACAGGATAGTAAACTGGGATCCCAAAGGACAAACCACCATCTCAGATGATGAAATAGTTTACGAAGAAAGAGATGCTAAACTCTACACCTTTAAATATTCAAAAGACTTCCCTATCGCCATATCTACCACAAGACCAGAAACTAAGATTGGTGACACTGCAGTGGCTGTTAATCCCAATGATAAACGATATCAAGATTACATAGGCAAGACCTATCAACTAAATTTCGCTGGAGCTCAACTAAATATAAAAGTGGTCGCGGATGATGCTGTAGAGATGGAATACGGTACCGGAGCCTTAGGTGTCACCCCGGCGCATAGTCAGATAGATGCTGAGATTGCCAAAAGGCACAATCTTGAATCTATTCAAGTTATAAATGAGTACGCCAAAATAATTTTACCGATAGAGGGCCTGGAGGGAGAGAAAGTTTCTTCAGCACGAGAAAAAATTGTTGAATGGCTAAAAAATGAAGGCTTACTAATCAAAGAGGAATCAGTTAAACAAAACATTGCTACCGCAGAAAGAACAGGTGGGATAGTGGAACCTCTACCAAAACTACAATGGTTTATAGATGTTAATAAACCCATAGAAAATCGTGATGGAAAAAGCCTTAAGATCTTAATGCAGGAACCAATAAAAAATGGGAGGATTAAAATCCTACCTGAACGATTTGAGAAAATTTATTTAAACTGGATAGAAAACCTTCATGATTGGAACATCAGCAGACAGATTTGGTATGGGCACAGAATACCTGCTTGGTACAAAGGATCAGAAGTTTATGTTGGTATAGAAGAACCGCAAGAAGAAGGGTGGGAACAAGATCCAGACACATTAGATACTTGGTTTTCTTCTGGGTTATGGACCTTCTCCACTCTTGGATGGCCAGAAAAAACATTGGACCTTGAGACTTATCATCCTACAGATTTACTAGAAACTGGTTATGACATAATATTTTTCTGGGTAGCCAGAATGATACTAATGTCTCAATTTCTACTCGGAGAAATACCTTTCAAGACAGTTTACCTTCATGGCTTAGTGAGGAATGAGAAGGGAGAAAAGATTAGTAAATCACTAGGGGGAAATATTGATCCATTGGAAATAAGTTCCCAGTATGGTACAGACGCTATGCGTATGGCTCTTATTGTAGGAGTAGGACCAGGTTCTGATAGTAAGCTTGGTAATGATAAACTAAAAGCTTATAAAAACTTTGCCAATAAGATTTGGAATATCACTCGCTTTGTACTATCTAGAGAAGAAAGCGAAGATGCTCTTATGGATAACTTAGTTAAAGAGTTTGAAGACCTTTCAAATGACGTGACCAAAGACATGGAAGAATATCGCTACCATATAGCTGCAGAAAAAATATATGCTTACATCTGGCACCGCTTTGCTGATGAAATCATAGAAGAAAGTAAGAACAAACCAGAATACACCACAACCCTCAGATATATACTAGAAAATTCTCTAAAACTCCTACACCCATTTATGCCTTTTGTTACCGAAGAAATCTGGCAGGAACTAAAGGCTAGCCCCAAGTCCCTAGCCCCTAGCCCCTTACTTATGATAGAGTCTTGGCCAGAAACTAAACTTTAATTAAATGCTGGATATCCAAACTATTATTTATGCATTAGCTGGTGGAGTAATCCCAGCTCTTATCTGGCTTGCTTTCTGGTTATACGAAGATTACAAAAACCCGGAACCAAAGGGGCTCATCTTAAAATCATTTCTACTGGGTATGATGGCTGTAGTCCTAGTTATACCCTTACAAAAAATAGTGGACGAAATATTTCCAGGCATGGTTATCATAGCCATAGTCTTATGGGTCATCTTGGAAGAAGTTTTCAAACTAGGAGCTGGTTATCTAGGTGGCATTAAATCTAGAGAAGATAACGAACCTCTAGATCCACTTATTTACATGATCACAGCAGCTCTTGGATTTGTGGCTTTGGAAAACACTCTCTTTATTTTGGGTCCACTTTTAGATAAAAATATCTTAGAGGGTGTTTTGACAGGCAATATGCGATTTATCGGTGCGAGCCTCTTACACGTAGTATCCTCTGGTATCGTGGGAGTGGCATTATCATTTAGTTTTTATCAAAATAAATCCACAAGACGCATAGCTTTAATAATATCTTTAATTCTAGCTTCTATTTTCCATGCAGTTTTTAATGTTCTTATTATCTACAAAGGCTCTATGGGAGGTATAATAGCTTTTAGTATGTCCTGGGTTGGAGTTATCCTATTATTAGTAGCATTTGAGAAAGCAAAAACCATTGCACCTAATAGATATTAAGTTATAATTAAACAAGCATGACAAGAAGATCATTTTTTGAAAAACTCACTGGCGCAGTTAGGTTAGATGAAGATTCTATAGATCTTGAACCTACTACCCACTCTGAGCACACTATCAAACCAAACATTTTTGAAGAAGCTGAGGAAGAAGCTCAACTAACTGTAGATGTTTACCAAACTCCTTCAGAAATTATTATTAAAACTATGGTCGCTGGGGTTAAACCAGAAGACTTAGATGTCTCTATCACAAGAGACCTAGTCACCATCAAAGGTGAACGTTCCGAAGAAAGAACTATTTCTGACGATGAATACTTTCACCGTGAACTTTATTGGGGTAAATTCTCTCGCTCAATCCCCTTACCAGAAGAAATAAATGTAGACGAGGCAGAAGCCTCAGAAAAATACGGCATGCTCATACTCCACCTACCCAAGATGGATAAAAACCGTCAAACCAAACTCAAAGTTAAGGGTAACTAAAAATTATTTAGATTCGATTCCTACTGACATGTAAAAACAAATGGTGCTCTCAGCAGGAATCGAACCTGCATTGTCTCGTTAGGAGTGAGAAGTTCTATCCATTGAACTATGAGAGCTTATGCTATAAACGACTTAGTGGCGCCTTGTGAATATATCACAAAATTGGGAAAAAACCGACCTATCTAGCCCTCAGGCCGATATTCTGATACAATATTCACGCATGAATCCCGAAGAAAAAGAGCTCCTTAATCGCTCCCTCCGCTTGTCGGAAGAGAACAATAAAATTCTACGCAAGATGCAGAGAACTGCTAGATGGGCTCTTATTTGGGGACTTGTAAAAGTAATTATAGTGATAGTACCATTGGTTCTTGGAGTTATATACCTCCAGCCATTCTTTGATTCAGCATCAGAGGTTATAAACCAAGGAGTCCAACTTATTAATAGTTCTGGTAATTAATAAGTTGGACGCTAGGGTTCAGTAAGTATTCATGTCGAGATAGCTCAGTTGGTAGAGCATTCGCCTGAAGAGCGAAGGGTCGGCGGTTCGAGCCCGCCTCTCGACACCATAGTAAAAGTACTAGGTATGCCTGAAGACTTGCCCCGTAGTGAGCTTGCTCTGCTACCGGGGGCGAAGGGTCGGCGACTCAACCCGCCTCTCGACACCAATAATAAAACACTAGGCTTGCCTAGTGTTTTATTATTGGAAAACAGTGATTAACCTTCTATACCTATAAGTTCTGCGAGCTTCTTTTCGTTAAAACCAATTATGAGATCCTTATCATCTATAACGATAACGGGTACACCCATTTGCCCACTTTTATCTATCATCTCAGCTCTCTTGGCTGTATCTGTACCTACATTATAGTCAGTAAAAGGCACATTGTGCTCCTTAAAATACTCCTTGGCCATATGGCAGAAATGGCAACTTTCTGTTGAATATATCTCTACTTTTTTCATATCTTGTTTAGATTAAACGATAATTCTATCTAAAAACTTACTTGTCGCCCATTATAGCACGCCAAAATCTCTTGTACCAAGGTAGAGATGAATCCTCATTTTGAGTAGAGGTACCAGCACTTTCTACAAATACAGCCATATGTTCACCATCTTGAGTAACACTGAACTTTTCTCTTATTTCCTCTATGACACCATCATCAGTCTTGAGCTTTTCTATACCATCATTCAAATCACCTTCTCGTTTAGATAAATTAGAAACCTTTACCTCTAAATCATCCACGTAGCGAGCACTTTCACGCTCCTTGCCCATCACTCCAATAGCTGACCTCACCAATAGAGCGGCCACCAACAACATAACCAATAAAACCGGTACAGAGTACATAAGCTTAGAATCCTTCTTGTTTTGATTAAGGGTTTTCATATCGCCTCTTTATGGTAACATAATAGACTAAATGCTATTCGAGAAAAGACACAAAAGAAAATTGCAGATCATCTGGACAGCCTTAGCTGTGCTTATTATTGTCAGTATGATTCTTCTCTACGCCCCTCTATTCTAGGAGCCTAGTCTCGCTTCATCATCTTGATAAAAACTTCTTGAGGTATATTTACCTTACCTCGTTCTTTCATCTTCTTTTTACCTTTCTTCTGTTTTTCGCGTAATTTCATCTTACGAGTTATATCTCCACCATACATGTGTTGAGTTACATCTTTCTTCATCCCACTTTTGGTACGAGAAGAAATAATGCGACCCAAGGCTTTGGCTTGAATCTTCATAGTAAACATCTGCCTAGGCAAGATACTTTCCAATTTTTCTACAGAATTCTCCCCCTCTTCTTCAACTTGTCTTTTGGATATAACTCTAGCAAAGGCTGGTATGGGTTCATCGGCTACCAATATATCTAACCTAGTCACATCAGCAGGTCTTTCACCCTCCAAAGTGTAAGAAATAGAACCAAAACCAGAAGTAACGCTTTTCAACCTATCAAAGAAACCTCTCATAAGCTCTCTAAGTGGCATACTAAATTTCAAAGAAGCTCTTCCTTCACCAAAGTTATCAGTCTCTTGAAGTTCAGCTTCAAACTCATAAAGCATCTGAAGCACTGCCCCCATATAAGAAGGCGGGATAATAACTGAAGCTACCACCCAAGGCTCCTTAACAGAACTTATAAGATGATCTTCTGGAAAAAACGATGGGGTATAAATTGTCTCTTCTTTATTGTTTTTATATATCACCTTATAAGTAATACTTGGCAAAGTAATAACGAGGGGCAAACTAAATTCCCTCCTAAGTCTCTCGGTAATAATTTCTAGATGAAGCATACCCAAAAACCCTACTCTAAATCCCCGACCCAATACTCCAGATGATTCTTCTTCAAACGAGAAGGCGGAGTCAGACAGACGCAAACGGAAAAGAGCTTGTTTCAGGGTCGTGAAGTGATCTTGATTCTCGGGGTAAACAGAAGCCCAGACTACAGGCTTGGCCACTTCATAACCCGGTAAGGCATTAGAAGTATCAGAGACAGAAGAAACCGTATCACCCACTGAAGCAATGCCTGGTTCCTTAATACCAGTGACAATGTAGCCTATCTCACCTTCTTTTAGGCTCTCAACCTTTTCTTCATCTGGTCTAAAAATACCAACCTCTAAGGACTGGAAATCTTTGTTGGCAATCTTAAACTTGAGTTTATCTCCTGCCTTCACTTCTCCAGAGAAAACTCTAACGAAAACTATCACCCCACGATGACTAGAGTATTTAAAATCAAAAATAAGAGAGGTGAGATTAAGAGAATTAGAAATATTTTTAGGAGTAGGCACTCTTTTAATAATCTCTTCCAACAAATTCTCTACCCCTTCTCCAGTCTTACCAGAAACAGATAAAATGCTATCTTTTTCTACCCCAAGTAATTTAACAATTTCTTCTTTAACCTCATCTATCCGTGCTAAAGGAGAGTCCACTTTAGAAATAACAGGGATTATTTCTAAACCAGAATTCTTGGCCATCTCAAGTGTAGTCAGAGTTTGAGCTTGAACACCTTGAGTAGCATCTACCAGTAGAATAGAGCCCTCCACAGCTCTCAAGGCTCTAGAAACCTCATACGAGAAGTCTATATGACCAGGAGTATCAATTAGGTTCAAAGTGTAGCCCTTATACTGCATCCTCACTGGTTGCATCTTAATAGTGATACCTCGTTCTCGTTCCAAGTCCATAGAATCAAGCACCTGATCGCGCATGTGCCTCTTATCTATAGTGCCGGTCAGTTCCAACATTCTATCGGCCAAAGTAGATTTACCATGGTCAATATGAGCGATAATAGAGAAGTTTCTTATCTTATCCATAATAGGCAGTAACTTTAAACAATTTCCGGGTCAGTAGCAATGACCTTAGTCTTCCAGAAACGGCTCTTGATACTAAACCAAACTTCTCCCAATTCCCTGCTACCCAAGGCATGAAAGACCACGACACCCACCAAGATAGCAAATAGTCCCGCCAAAAGACCTTGGAGAAAGATGCCGATAAGAGAAATTGGGTTGTAGAAACTAGCAAATATATTTAACCCAACATAAGCTGCTGCCCCCATAATAACCGAGACTCCAAATGCTTGAAAGAGTGTTGGTAATACTTCTTTTGAAAAGTTTTTAAACTCCTTCTCAAAGGAGTACCAGTGCACCAAAGCATTTATAATCGTACCAATAGAAAACCCTAGTGGAAGCATCAAAACCGCTGTGCCGGGAATATCTTCTACCTTCAGCATCGCTGTTATGAAATATCTAAAACCTTCAAAATAAGCAAAGGCTTTTACCAAAGCAAAACTCGTTATAATAAGAAAAAGACTTGAATAAAGATTTATCAAGAAAGGCTTCTTTGTCTCTCCAGCAGAATAGAAACCTCTCATAAACAAAAGTAGGAGCGACTGGGCGAGTGAAGACAATATAAACAAGGCCAAGGCTGCCGCTGTTAAACGAGTATCGTTCCAATTGAACTCACCGCTACCCAAAATCACTCTCACTATCTGAGCTCTTAAGACAATAAAGAGAGCAGTGAGGGGTAATGACCAAAATATAATAAGCTTCGTAGTATTGGCCATTTGTTTTACAAAGGCGCCAATATCATTTTCTTGAAAATGCCTTGAAAGTGTAGGGAAAGCTGCCAAAGAATAAGAAACGCCCACAATAGAAAGCAATACTGATTGCAGGTTATTAGAAAAAGAAAGGACAGATATAGAACCAGCGGTCATAAGCGAAGCCATGGATACAAGGAATATAAAAGCTAGCTGATTCATAGACAAGGTTAGTGTACGAGGCAAAGATATGATAGACACTTTCTTGATAATACTTAGATTGAATGAAAAAGATGCTCTAGGCAAAAGCCCAGATTTAATAACAAATGGCACCTGGATTAAAGCGTGCATCAGTGCCCCAGCTACCACTCCGATAGCCACGCCAAATATTCCATATTTTTCAGTGAGAAATATCGTACCGAATATAATACCGATGTTATAGAAAAGTGGCGAAAGAGCATAAACAGTAAACCGATTGTAAGCTTGAGTTAAGGAACCAAACAAATTAGAGAAGCCCAGGAAAACTGGTGAGAGTAGCATGATACGAGAAATCATAACTACTTGAGACAAAGTTTCCACTGGCATACCCTTAAACAAAAGTTTGGATAATACCGGCATCAAAACAAAAGCCAAGACCGCTACAGATATAATGAGCACCGAAAAGAAAGAAAAAATACTGTCTATAAACTTTCTCAATTCTTCCCTACCACAAGCATCTTTCTCTATAATAAACGGCACTAGGACAGAAATAGACACCACAGAAGCTACTGTGACGAATATAAAGTCTGGTATACGAAAGGCTGCGTAATATATATCCAAACTACTAGAAACACCGAATATATGGGCGAGCAGTCTATCCCGCAAGAAAGCTAGGACTTGAGAAAGGATGGCGAAGAAACCTAAAAGAAAGGCCGCTTGGTTAAGTGTCTTGGTCTCCTTATAAAGAAAGCCTAAAAGCTTCTGTACCATTGTTTTCTAGCTAACCCTGACATCAGTCTATTTACTACTCTCAGTTATCGGAGGATTGGCACGGTCTCCTACTTGAGCAGAAGGAATGCCGTCTAGAGGATCTTCACCAGCTCTTAAATTTTTCAAGATGGCGGTAACTTCTTTGTTGTCTGGATTACTTTCTGAGAGGCTCACAAATTTAGCGATAGCTTCTTCATGGCGACCAAGTTTCTCCAATGAAAGACCTAGGAAGTACTTAGCGTTAGCATAGTCTGGCAATATTCGTAGAGCCTGCTCAAGCGCAGATACAGCTCCACTATAATCTTCTGCGGTGTATTTCAACAAACCAAGTTGGAAGAATACCCCAGCATTATCAGGAGAAAGTACCGCTGATCTCTCAGAACTTCTTATGGCTCCAGTAATATTATTCTCATTTATCTCAATTTGAGTTAATAAGAAATAAGCATCTGCATAATCTTCTTTAAGTTTTATAGAATTGTTTATATAAGTTCTAGCTCCATCAATGTTGGCTTTGTTTAATTCAAGTCTAGCAAAGAGTAGTGGAATTTCAGGACTTTGAGGATTCAAGGCTTCGGCCTTTGTGAAGGCTTCTTTTGCTTTCTCATAAGCACCATCTACAGAAAATGGAGCTGGTACAAGAGAGCTATATATTGAACCAAGAGAAATCCAATTGCGGAAGTTTTTAGGATCAAGCTTGGTAGCTGTTTCTGCTGCGGTAATACTATTGGTGAGAGCCTCTTGGAACTTGGCTAGATTTTCTTCTTGAGTACCTTCAGTAGCATTTAATACAGATTCAGCTCTAGCAATACTCAATTGTGAGAAAGCGCTGTAATAAATATCCTGAGGCACCAATCTCATAGCCTTAACTAAATTGTTACTAATATCCTCAACAGAAGAGCCTTCTGTATTAGAGATTACCAAGGCTCTTTGATAATGATAAGCAGAAACAGTTCTCTGGAAAACTTTAAAACCGAAAACCACACTTCCAATACCAACCCCCACCACCAATATGACAGCGATAAAGTTTAAAGCTGAATTTTTGGAGAAAACTACTTCTCTTTCAGAAACTATTCCAAGAGCTCTAGAAGTAGCCACAAATAGCCCAGTAAAGATAAATGTTAATACCAAGACCACCATACTTGGTACATACAAGAAACTAGCTACCCACAAAAACAACGTAGAGAACATGGTAGAAATTAAAGCAAATCTCCCCCATCTCTCTTCTGGTAAACGACCTAACGCTCTAAGCATCAATAAAGCTAGTAGGAAGAAAAAGGCAAGCCATACCAAAGTGCCCAACAAACCAACATTGGCTACTTGAGTCACCATAAAACCAACGCCGGAGGCAAATGGAGTGTTCCAAAATACAGTGGTATTGATTTCTTGTGGTTTATACAAGAACCAACTCTCAGCAAAAGTGCCCGGTCCTGAACCTAGTAATAAATTGCTTCCCAAAACAGCCCTACTGATATTCAAAGTAGCAGAAAGTGATGGTCTGACTTCTATATTAGAGACACCAAAGATTCCAGAGGTAGTATCAGATAGTGTTCCATAAGTAGCAGAAATATTTGGGTTAATAACAAAGGCTAGAGAAACAACTAATAGTACGACAGCGGGCCAGACAGATCCAACTCTAGTCTCTGATGATTCTGAAATATTTCTATCAACCCTAGAGATGTATAGAAGTACCAAGACAGAGATAACAAGAGTCAGGATAAAGGCAGTAGAAAAATTCATCACCAACATAATAATGGTGGAGAATGCAAAGAGGACGACAAAGAACAATTTGGTAAGTTTCTTCACTGGTAAGATTCCCAAAGCAATGGTAGAGAGTAAAGAAACAAGACCAAAAAACATAGCGTAGTCAGACCAATTACCGATAGGGTTGGCGGTGATACCAGAAAAAATTCCCCAAACAGGAAAGGCTCCGAGAGAAATAAGTTTAATTACTCCAAACAAAGTTACTAAACTAAATGATATTAGTAACGCCCCCAAAGCTCTCATAATTTTGGCGGTGTCAGTGAAGATAACTACAATCACGGCGAAAAGTAGGGACATTAAAAACATAAACCCAAATGTACCGGTACCAATATTGTAGCCATAGAGAGATTTGGCTGGGTTAGCACTCAAGAGAGCAGAGAGAAGGTATACTAGAGGCAAGAGAACGCTCATCCATATTAGATAGAGAGACGGCACCACAAAACCTCCCTTACTTACCACCCTCACCACTAATGCCACAAAGGCAATAACTACTCCGAGAGTAAGCAGAGTGACCTTCGCTACAGCTATCGGCAAGATAGATAGAGGTAGGAAAAAGATAGGTAATAGCAATAAGGTCAAAAGTACGGATAAAAGGCTCAATTTGTGTATTTGGGTCATAAATTATTTCTCTCTTTTAATGTTGTAATACCCTCATTTTACCTTAAAAAACCTTTAATTTCCAAGGATATTATAGATTAAGTGTGTATAAACTCCCATATTATAAAGCTACTCCTATAAAGAATTGATAATGGATGATAAAAGTGGTATAATAGTAATAGGTGTCGGATGGTTGCCCCGTGAGATAATTGGACAATATATTCTACGTATACGTACTCAAATCACCCAAGCAGTTCTACATAGGTTACACAAATGATTTAAAAAGAAGACTTGTTGAGCATCAAAACAACAAATCTATTAGCACAAAAAATCGTGGGCCTTGGAAGCTTATATATTACGAAGCGTCTCTATCAAACAAAGATGCTTTACATAGAGAAAAATATTTAAAAACTGCTTGGGGTAAAAGATATTTAAAATTGAGGATTA
>Ga0210057_1005962_pt1 | contig 15371 bp, 13 predicted proteins | sample CryGeyCG2114_010_2_FD_183968 | JGI IMG/M metagenome (GOLD analysis project Ga0210057, IMG submission 183968) | Groundwater microbial communities from aquifer - Crystal Geyser CG10_big_fil_rev_8/21/14_0.10 (SPAdes) (version 2) | ecosystem: Environmental > Aquatic > Deep subsurface > Groundwater ... | reverse complement strand
AACATTCTGCCCGCCGTTCCGTACCGTGAGGCGCGAGAGATCGATTCCCGTGAGTGCAAGGCCGCTCTGAAGATTGAAGAGTGCAAGGAGCAGGACCAAAGTGCCCGAAAAACGCAGGAAGACACGAGTGGTGTTCCCTTTGGCGGCGGAAGACACTGCGCTGATACCGAGGAGCGATGGCAATGTGCCAAGTGCGAAGGTGAACATCATAAGGGCGCCGGTCATAAAACTTCCTGATGCGAGTGCTGCAAGTTGCAAGGATTGCGTGAACCCGCAGGGGAGGAGAAACGTCAGTGCCCCGAGGGAGAAGGGGGCCGCGGGGTGCTTGCTCTCGGAAAGGCCCGCAATCCAATGGGACATACGCTTCGGAGGGCGGAGCGGAAAACTTCCTTTCGGGATGATCTCGAGAATCGTGAGGGCAAGGTACAACATAATACCGGCGACGATAATGTTCATGTAGCCGGTCATTTTTGTCGTCAGCGCAATCGATTGACCAAGGAGCCCCGCGACACCTCCAAGGACGAAATAGGAAACGAGCCTTCCGATGTTAAAGTGCAGGAGCGGACGGAATTTTTCCCAAGGAGCTTCGAGCCGGTGCGTCTTCGTATGTTTTGCGGCAAGGGCGAGAAGGAGACCCCCCGTCACCGCGAGGCAGCTCGATGTTCCCGCAACCAGACCGATGGCGAAGATCCCTCCAAAGGAGAGCGCATCATCCACCGAAGGCACAAGCGAAATAAGGTCGAAGGCTTGGAGAAATTTGTAGAGAGCGAAAATGATGAGGAACGATCCGCCGATTTCGATCCATTTCCGCTGATCAGGCGCAACGCTCGAAGATGTGGGATCCTCTTCTTCGACAAGAGAGTACCCTGCTTCATGGACGATGGAGGCGATTTGGTCAAAGCTCGGGAGATGCTTCGCATCCGCTGTGATGAAAATTGTATTTTTCCGGTGATCTGCCTCAACGTGCTTCACACCCGGAACGGTTTTCAGTTTTCGTTCGAGAAGCAGTTCGCAACTTGCACAGGTCATTCCTGCGATCGAGAGAGTGACGAATCGCTCGGTGGGATGCGAATGGGACATAAAGGAAAGAGAATGAAGTACAAACAAACAACCAGTTCGATGCTGGCAAACAATGTACGCTGTTTTTCTCAGAATTGGAGAACGATTGTGTCTGTAAGTATGGGGATGCCAGGCGGAGCGGTGGATTCTGTGTGACTATATTCACGGAATACAGGGAAGGAAATTATCTCCGCATTCGGCAGAGCAATTGAAACGAAGGAATGAGACGAAGGGGTTGCAGATGCCATCGGACTTGTATGTGTGATGCAGTGGCCGCTGCTGCAGGGCATGCTGCTACCCATGGCATTTGCATCGGGATTCTTTACTTTCACGCAATGTTCGCAGTGCGCCGGGGTCATGGGAACTACCGGAGTCATAGTCATTTCCATTGATTCATTATGCGCCTCGGATGGCATGGACATTTCCTGCGCGTACGCCATCTGCATCATGCAGAGGTTACCAAGGAGCATGTGCAGGCCGAGAACGGTTGAAACTGCGATCTTCATATAACGAGCGCATTATACATTTTTCTCAACAAAGAGGCAATCGGGCGTACAATGGCGCGGGTATGGAACAGGTCCTCGCCACTCCCGGCATGGTGATGATGACAATCATTGTCTTCTGCGTTCAAGGAATTTCTCTCATGGTGATGGCGCTTATGCTCTTTGAATATCGACACATTCATGTGAAGAGAATGGATCTCCTCTCTGCGTTTGAAGGTGTGCAGCAGATACATATCGTGTGGCGATGCCGCTTGCTCACTATCCTATATATCGTCCTCACTCTCCTCATTACGATCTGCTCTTCCTATTTGTACCTTTTCCAGCCGCATATTTTCTGATCATGGCACTGCGAACCCAAGAACGGCTGATTGATGCTTTCAGCACACACTGGATCAAATATGCTATGCCCGTCTTTGTGTTGTTTATACTTCTCATAACCTCAGCGCTCCTCTTCTATTTTGCGGGCTTGAGCGCGTATCACCTCATGTGGCTTTCCCATCCTATGTTTCTCCTCGCACTTTCTCTTCTTGTGACTGTTTTCCATTGGATTTTTCACAGAGTGCTGAGCGATGGCATGGATGATGTCATCATCACTGATAAGCGCATCATCTTCCTCGATTCTTCCCTGTGGCTGCGCGACGATATGCACGAGATCGCCCTTGAGCGGATTCGGGCAGTGGAAGCGCGAAAGCGCGGTATTTTGCAGAATATCTTTCACTACGGGAGTCTCTGGTTTGATACGGGGGGCAGCTCCATTGGGGGAGGAAAGGTGATTCCTCTCGTCCCGCATCCTCATCGCAAAGCAAAGGAGATTCTGGCACTCCTCGAGATGAGTTAAGGGATGACACAGGGTATCTCCGGGTCCGCGATACAACTCTCGGTTGGCGGATCGCCGCGCCAGGGGCACGTTTTCGAATAGAGGCACGCATCATCGGTCATTGCTGTTTTTTGTTCCTCAATCTTTGCTGCAGTTGCAGAGTCATCTTTCTGGAACGTGAGCAGGATCTGATCCATATCTTGGAACGCATAATCAGGATCCCATGCTCTTTCCTCCCATGCATTTTCCTTGAGCGGTTGATGTCGCACAAACATGCGCCATGTCTCACTGAGTTCGTTCGGGCAAATATCCACGCCGCTCTCCAGCCGCATGCACTGAGTTCCCATCGAAAATCCGATTGATCCGAGGAAATCGGCAATCGTGTATCCGGTTTTGTGTGTGTGGATCACATGGCCGATGCCATCATGCAGATGGAGATGCTGGTGGTGGTATTCATCTTCTTCATCGTGCGAGGTTTCATCGGTGGAAACACCGGACATGTATTTGGGATCCGTAAAATCCAGCTTTTCGTCCCCGATCCAAACAGCGAAATCTGCGTGGATATGGTTTTCCGGATCCGGATTCGGCGCGTATTCCTTGTGCGCGAAGAGCGAACAAGCGGCGAGGAGCGGCAGAAACAGAAGAATGATGCGCTTCATGGAGCGATGATACATCGTTGAGCGTCAGTTGTAATACCAGAAGTGTCGCTTTTCATGAGCAATCTGACGCACCTGCTTTATGAGCGCTTCCACCTTGTCGTGAGCGTACTTTTCCACGGTATGTGTCACAGGTTTATTATTTTCGCCATTGTGCCATGCATCAGGATTTGTGATTGCATAATAGAGTGCGACGTTGATGTGCTCAATGAGCGTATCCATAGTTTCGCTGATCACCTCCGTTGCTTCGGGGAATTGTCTTTCGAGCGCTGCACCGATTTCTCCAATATTGTTTACAAGAAGAAGCGCCCGGAATTCCGGGTCCAGATGCCTTTGCTTTCCGTTATTGCTATACATGAGATATGTGCAGAAACCGATCCGGTTTCTTTGGTGATGCTCAGAGCCCCCTTGAATAAGGAGGCTCTGAGCGAATCAGGCGACGTCTACCGTCTGTTGCTCGCAATGTCTCGCGAGGGACGTTTGCTCCTGCGCGGTCGCAAATTTTTCATCTTTTGCAGTACCGCTTCTGGGGCCGCATTCGGTCCCAGAGCTTGAGCAACTGCGGTATATTTCTTAAGCCGACGTCTTGATGGACCCATCGATGGAGTCCTCCTTTACCTGAATTTCCAGCTTCGCTCCTTGACGCGGAGTAATTCCGCATCCAATGGAAGCCGGATCACTTTCTGCAGTATGCGGTGTTGTGAATGACCGGAAGAAGAAAGCCCGACTCTATATGGGGCTTTGAGTGAGGATTTTCGATTCATCCACTCAAGCCCCTCTCTGTTTCAAGAGAATAGGGGAGATCCAAATGAGAAAATGACGGGATGTCATGTATTATTGACATAATACAGGATACTGTTTTAGTGTCAAGATGCTCCTTTGTACCGCTTGGGCAGTACGACGCATTTTTCGATGATGCTACGATATCTGCATGGATTTCCGGCTTGTCCTCACCACCTGCAAAGATCAAGCAGAAGCTCGTGCCATCGGGAAAGCGCTCGTAGAGGAGCGCTTGGCTGCCTGCGTGAATATTGTTCCGGGAATCGAATCGATCTATCGGTGGAAGGGGAAGATCGAAGAGGGGAGCGAGGCGTTGCTTCTTGCGAAGACGAGAGTGGAGCTTGTTCATGGTCTCATGGAGCGTGTGAAGAAGATGCATTCGTACGCATGTCCGTGCATTGTGGTGGTGCCGATTGTCGGAGGGAGTGAAGAGTGTTGCGCGTGGATCAACAAAGAAACAACATAACTTCATTCTTAATGAGTAGAAAAGAGTATTATACTATTCAACTGAATAGTATACATTCGCATCAGCGGTCGTTTTCCAGGGAATTTCATCTTGATAACGAGAGATCAGCGCTTTTTCTTCGGTAGTACCATCCACTCGTGTGATTGTTTGTTTCCATGCAATCTCATTTCCCTGGAGTCCCACGTTTCGCTCATTCCGCACGAGTGATTTCATGCCCTCCGGTGCATCGTGATACCGATAGGGTCCTTCGAGCGCCACTGTTCTTCCATCGCGCGTGCCGTAGAATTCTACAATGGCTTCCGTGCCTACTGTGCGTGCGAGAATGAGGATCGGTTCCTCTGTATCGTTCACGAATGCAAGATCCTGATGCCCCACGAAAATCGTCGCATCCAATCCTTCGCCGTGCTTACGGTAGTACTTGATGTACATCGAGTGATTGCGTTGCTCTGTGATGGGGAGTCCTGCGAGTACGGCTGCGCGATAGACGGTCGTCGATATCTGGCACACGCCTCCCCCTGGAGTCGGACGCAGGTCGCTGCCTTCAAAAATACCGAGTGCCATGAGCCACCCTGTCCAGAGTTCTACAGGTCCATCGAGCACTTCCACAAATGAAAACGTTTCACCGGGCGCGATGTACACCCCGTTTATTTTTTCGTTGATCGCTTTCTTGATGTTGTAGATGCGGTTCGGCACGGATCCTGCGAAATCTGATTTTCCGCTTGCGAGCAATGTGAGCGCTCCCACATGCGCATTCGTTTTATTTTCGATCACTGCTTCTTCCTTCTCGATGGGGAGAATGATATTCAATTCCTGCGCTGCGACGCTCTCGGCGATTTGTCGAGCGGTGATTTCTGCATCCATCACCCATCCATCTGCCATTGCTCCTTCCACCTTTGCGCGCACGTCGCCTTCCTTCGGCAGTGCGAGGAGGGAGAGGTTCGAAGCGCGGGGAATCAGGGGATCAATTTCCTGCGCGAGGAATGCAGCAAGATGCGACCATTCGAGCGTTGCTACAATTCTGCCATTTCTGCGCTCTACGATAATCCACTCGGGGTGATCGAAGAGGGGAAGATGCCACTCTGTTTTTTGGTTCTCCTCGAGCACTTCCTGCAACTCCTTTGGGAACGAGAGCCTGAGCGTGCTCTGGAACAGCGCTGCACGGGCGGCGCGGAAGGCAGTCCATTCTTCCTCTGTCAGCGGTGCAACATCCACTACTCTTTGTGTTGTCTCGTCATCCGAAGCTGCCACGAAATGCGTTTCTCCTTCCGAGTGTTCCGTGATTGTACCGAGGAAGGGGGAGGCAATCAGGGTTGCAGCAATGATCCCGCTCACGAACCCCGTGAGCGTCATCGGGGCAAAGTGATGAACTCGCTTTTTTGCCGGCATGGTTCTTTTTTTTAATTATATAATATAATTGCTATTTTAGCAATATACCTTTCTCGCGATCTTTGGAAATAATGACTCTTCTCGAGCGGTCCCAGGGGAATAATGAACGGAAATCGACCAAGACATGGCAGATACACGGGCAGTCGAGAGACGAGCATTTTTGAACATGTCTCTCGACTACCCGTCATTCAGTATTCATTCCACAAACAGCCGGTCAAATGCGAAGTGGACCGCTCGAGAAAAATTTGTTTACTTCACCGTGAGTGCATACGTGGTGTCCCCAATCGTGAAGGAGTACTTCCCCGATTTTCTCGGTGGCAAAACGGTGAGCGTAAAGACAACTTGCCCGTTTGCCGGAATCGCGTGCGCTGCGCGCAGATCATTCGCCGTACGTCTTTGATTCTGAAAGATCGTGAGTGTGCGATCCGATCTCGAAAGTGTTGCAATGCTTTCGCCTGCCTTCACTGCCGCATTCCCCGCTTGGAATCGCAGACGGACACTCACGGCGGTGCGCGGAAGAGTGGTGAGCATCGTTTTCCCGATTGGGTCAAGGCTCCGGGACACACGTATAGTTTCCTTTGATGGTCGACGTGCAGTCGCAGCAATGGGCGTATCGAACTTCCCCGCAGCCGCCAGTCTGCGGATATCCGGGAGGATTGCCTCCACTCTTCGTCCTGCGCAGAGCGTATGTGCAAGAGCGCGGTGAGAGACGACTGTCGGGTACATCTTTCCGTGGTATTCGGTTTTTCCCTTCAAGTTCACGTCATATTCTTTTGCAAGATGTGCGAGGAGCCTTCGCACACTTGTGAGCTGCTCGTCGCTTGGTGCATAGCGCTGGAAGTTCCCGATCATTGCAATGCCGATCGTACTCGTGTTTGCGCAGTATACGTGCGCGCCGATAACGCTCTTTCCTCCCGCGCGTCCTTCGTAGATCACGCCATCACGATCAATCAGATAGTGGTACCCGATATCGCCCCATCCATTCTTCATGGTGTGCGTGTAATAAATTGATCGCACTTGCTCGGGACCGGAGAGCGTATCCAGAATGCTCCCGTCCTCTTCCCCTGTGTGGTGAATCACAAAGAGCTTCACCTTGTTGCTGTAGCGCCGTGACCAGACGAGTTCGTTCCCGTTGCTATCCTCTGCGACGGAGTGATCAACACGAAAATCATCGGGATGCTTCTTCATTGCATCGACGCACTGCTTATCGCGCTCGCTCAACACTGCTGCATTCCCACCTTTTTTTACGATGGCATTCTGCGTGCGCTCCAATTCTTCCTCCGGGTTCTGCACGATGCCCAGAGTTTCATCCGCACCCCAGCCACCGCGCGTGATGATTGTCGGGATATCCGATGTCGATCCGCGCGCAAAGCTCGTTGCGGGTATGCCGCACAGTGCGCAGATAATCGTGAGGAGAGTGATTTGAGTCCGCATCAATGCTATACTACTGTAAATGTACGCAACACAGACAGTCGATGAAGTCTTGGCTCATTTTTCTACCATGAGCAAGGGTCTTTCCGATCACGAAGCGCAAAAACGGCTATTGCAGTACGGCGCGAATGAGCTTCCCCGCAAGAAGCAATCGCTCTTGCTTCTCTTTTTGCGCCAGTTCAACAGCATCCTCGTGTACATCCTCCTTGTCGCACTCGTTCTTTCGCTGGTACTCCCGTTCTTCGAATCCGCAGAGATGATTTCATTTATGGATTTCTTCGATGCCATCGCCATTGCGGTCATCCTTCTCCTCAATGCGCTCCTCGGGTTTTTCCAGGAATGGAAGGCAGAGAACGCGATCGCACTGCTCACCAGAATGAGCGAGCCGCAGGTGCGGGTGTTACGCGAAGGCGCTGCACAGATCATTCCTTCGCGTCTCCTCGTACCGGGCGATATTTTGCTCCTCGAAGAAGGAGATACGGTGAGCGCCGATGCGCGCATTATGCTTTCCCGTGGCGGAAGAGTGGACGAAGCTTCGCTCACGGGGGAATCAAAGCCGGTGCAGAAGGGTGTGGAACCGATCCGCAGCGCGAGTTCTATTGGAGATCAAACGAACATGGTGTTTCGCGGTACCGTGGTGACTTCGGGGCACCTGACGGCGTGCGTGACTGCAACAGGCACCGCGACCGAACTCGGAAAAATCGCGGAGATTGTTTCCACGGTGGAGCATCCTCCCACCCCGCTTGAGCGAACGATGGCCAGCCTTGGCACATGGCTTGGCGTTGTTGTGCTTCTCTTCTGCGGACTTATTTTTGTCGTCGGAGCGCTTCGCGATCTCCCGCTCGTAGTGGTGCTTCTTTCCGCAGCGAGCCTTGCGGTTTCTGCCGTACCCGAGGGGCTTCCCGCGATTGTCACCGTGTGTCTTGCGATCGGTGTGCAGCGGATGATCAGGCGAAAAGTGCTCACGCGGGAGCTCAGTGCAATCGAAACACTCGGCTCCATCACCGTGATCTGTTCGGACAAGACGGGGACCATAACGGAGAATAAGATGGAAGTGCAGGAGCTGTGGGTGGATCGTGCGCTCATCAACATCCAGTGGTCGGAGCAGAACGAGCATGTTTCATTTTTTACACAGGGCACATCATTCGATGACATCAAGACTGTTTCCGCTCATGCCACGCTCCTGCTCCAAATCGGCGCCTCGTGTAATAATGCGCACTCGCTTACGATTGGAGATCCCACAGAGATTGGGCTCCTGCAAATAGCCGAACGAGCAGGGGTACAGCGCCTCCCGATTGCAGAAGAAGATGTGCCGTTTAGCTCGGAGAAAAAATACATGATGACGACGCACAGAGGAGGAGAGGAGAAGAGGATTGAGAAGAGAGGAGAAGAGGTGCAATTTTTAAAGGGCGCACCGGAAGTGATTGTTGATCTGTGTGATCTTGCGCAGGATCAGAGGCAGGAGATTCTCGCGAAAAACGCGGCGATGGCTGCAAGAGCTCTTCGGGTCCTTGCCGGTGCACTGCAATCTGGCGCATCGCAAAAAGCCACGTTCATCGGCCTCATCGGTATGCTGGATCCCCCGCGTGACGGCGTACGAGACGCCATCACCCTCGCGCGCCGCGCCGGTATTCGTACGATGATGATCACGGGCGATCATGCGCTCACAGCCAAAGCGATCGCAGAGCGGGTGGGAATTTCCGGCGATGTGCTGGAGGGGAAGACCCTCGATCAACTCTCGGATGCAGCACTCCGCGAGCGCGTTAAAACTGCTTCCATCTTCGCGCGTGTTTCGCCGCTCCACAAAGTAAAAATCCTCGCGGCGTTGCAGGAGAATGGGGAAATCGTCGCGATGGGCGGGGATGGCGTGAACGACGCACCCGCGCTTAAAAAAGCGGATGTAGGATTTGCCATGGGAAAGCAAGGGACCGATGTCGCGCGCGAAACGGCTCAAATCGTCCTCACCGATGATCACTTTGCATCGGTTGTTTCCGCGATCGAAGAGGGTCGCACGATTTACGATAACATCAACAAATTCGTCGTGTTCCTGCTCCGTGCAAACTTTGATGAACTCATGGTTGTCTTTGGCGCCATGGTGATGGGTTTCCCGCTCCCATATCTCCCCATCCACATCCTGCTTGTGAACCTGATGACTGATAGTTTCCCTGCGATGGCGCTTGCCATGGAAAAACCGGCGAAAGATATCATGCTCCGACCACCGAGGAACCCCAAGGAACACATCCTCCATGGAGAAATCAGCTTCATCTTGCTTGCTGCGATCATTGCAACCGTTGCCGCATTCCAGATTTTCTTCTCCAGTCTTCGCGAGTTCCAGAACGTGGATCTTGCACGGACAATGGTTGTTGCAAACTCCATTCTCTTCGAGCTCACACTCGTTTTTACCTGCCGCTCCAAGCTTTCGCTCTTGACAATCGGTATCTTCAGTAATCGCTACCTCGTGGGTGCGGTGACCATTGCCTTTGCCATGCTGCTCCTCTGTATGTACTCACCCATCAATATATTTACAAAGCTCCTGCCACTTACGCCTGCACAGTGGGTGCTGCCTGTAGTGTGGAGCGTGGGGGCGCTTGCGTTCTTCGAACTCTTGAAAGTGGTGATTCCGGGGAGGAGGGTGACGTGGTAGAGAGGATTGTCTTCAATAAGCACCTCATCCATAACCTGAGGTGTTAAGACGGTAGATCGCCGTTCTGGGCGACGAGGTAGCAGGCGTAACGAGTGAGGAGATAATCCTCTACTTGACGCTCCGCTCCTTTGCCCGTTTCGATCAATTTGTTGACGCCAACAAAATGATATTTCGGCTCCTTTTTGCTGTTTTTACAGGATTCCATCGCCCTTTCGATGACCTGAAGAAAATTTCTCCATTCATCGTATCCAAGAAGCGGCTGCAAATCCCGCGCAGACCAACATTCCGTACCCTGATGCTGCTGGACAATGCTTTCGAAGGATTGCCGGTAGTGGGCAACAAGGTCGGATTTCATAGCGTGGAATAGAGTGTACAGAAGTACACCATGGGATGCAAGAGATTTTTTCTCGTCTACTGATAGCATAACTGTCATGGCACTCCCAACATTCGAGAAACTTCTCCATCCCTTGCTCACAGAAATACGCGATGGAAAGATACACCTCATCAAAGATCTTGTTGATGCGCTCGCCCAACAATTTCATATAACTGATGAAGAGCGCTGGGAGTTACTTCCCTCGGGGAAGGAACCCATTTTTCATAATCGTGTTCGATGGGCAATTTTTTATTTACGCAAAGCACAACTTGCGGAATCAGCAGGACGAGGAAAAGTAGTGATTACAAATATAGGGAAACAAGAAGCCGAGTCAGGTACACCGGTCAGCTCAAAATATCTTGCAGCGAAATATAAGTCGTTTGCTGAGTGGATGGGGGGAAAGACAGCGGAACCTCTTGCGCAGAAACAGGAAGTTGCATTGAACACTCCGGAGGAAAATATGGAAGCGGCGCAGGAGGAATTGACCAAAAACTTGGTCGATGAACTCCTGGAGCAGATGAAGCAATGCAACCCGCGCTTCTTTGAACAGTTAGTGATCGATCTCCTCACTGCCATGGGGTACGGTGGCTCCCGTAAGGATGCCGGGAAAGCAATCGGCAAAAGCGGAGATGGCGGCATCGATGGCATCATCAATGAAGATAGACTGGGAATGGATGTTATTTATATTCAGGCCAAACGGTGGGAAGGTACCGTGGGAAGACCGGAGATCCAAAAGTTCATGGGTGCTTTAGCCGGCAATAGGGCAAGAAAAGGCGTATTCATCACTACCTCATCGTTTTCGAACGATGCTCGCACATACGCACAATCTATTGATGCAAAAATTGTCCTCATCGATGGAAAGCAACTTGCAGAATTAATGATTGAGCACGACGTAGGCGTCTCCGGACAAAGCACATACACCATGAAAAAGATGGATGCGGACTATTTCAGTGAAGAATAGCCTAGAAGAGGCTGCGTGCGCGTTTACCGGAGTGAAGGTTTTGTATCACCATCTTTATTTCCCTTTATGTATCTAAGTTATGAATTTTTGGCATTTTTTGAGATAATCAAAAATATGATTATTAATATTGCTTCGATCACAATAGCAATACTATCTCTTCTTCTATCGATATATGTTATCTCTCGAGATAGGAGGAGTAAAAAGTTTGACAATCTATTAACTTGTCGACAAAAGATTTTAAGCGCCTTTGATGATCAAGAGATTTTATCTGTCGACGAAATGGTGGAGTTCTTTGAAGAAATGCCAGAATCAGAAGAAGCTCAGAAACATAAAGCTAAATCTCAAAGCATCATGTTCAGAGTTGATCGCGAGTTCGAATTCACATGTTTTTTAGTCATCAAAAAAGAAATTGAGCTTTTAGCCTTTTTTGACATCTTTAAAGTGTGGCTTACCATGAGAAAGGATACCTTTAATTTATATGAATATAAAAAAATCAATCTTCCCTACACATGGGAAATAATCCAACTGTGCACAAAAAGTAAATTGTTACCCCTATCTAAAACTTTTACTAGGTAATTTCACTAAGAGATAATTTTCCGTGTTCTAAAAAATACTGAATCTCACATGGCTGCCAACGAAATAATTTTTTCTCCGCATCAATGTTGAGCGTTTTCAGCACAACTGCTTGGGTAAGCACGTCGAAAAATTCGAGATATCTATTCACATCATCCAATGTGAGTTTCTTCATCCAATCCAATGCCCCTCTTCGATTTACGGGTAACTTTGATGAATGAGTTAGCTGATTTCGCAATATTTGAAATATATTCACCTCTCTGTCATTGAAAATGTCGGTATTTACTTGGTCACCCCAATAATGCAACAAGATGTCCGAAAATATTTCCCGAAGATTCTCAGATTCATCTTGCACTCCAGCTCCATTTGGATTTTTTATGTGGGGAAAAAGCCACTCCCAAATAACAAAATTTGCAAGAAACCGTGGCTCTTTAATAGGTATTTTCCCGTGATTATTCAACATTCTAAGGTGATACCCATTCTCAAATTGAAGTTGCCATGCTGGATCAAGTAACTTACAAATGGATTGCTGAAGATATTTTTCACATTGCTCTGAATTAGAACATACACACTTCAATGCATTTTTTCCATATGGCCAATAATTTTCATATTCCTTCCACGTAGCTAGCTGCCAGTTCCATCCAGTAAGAATCGATCCAATAACAAGAATATCTTCAAGAAACGTAATTTCCTCACTATTTTCCGGTCCTTCCCCCCGTCTTCCTACAACACCCCCTTCTGTAAATATTACAGTTAGTTTCTCACCACCATCGAATTCTATTTCAGTGTTTTGATGATTTTTTCTTGCATCTTCCAAAACATTTTTTGAAGAAAATACTACAATCGATCCTGTCTTAGGATGACCACAGTAACGAAATTTATACCCACCCACAGAAAAAGGTGAAAACGGATCGCGAGGCGATATTCCCAATACAACGTTCTCAACAAGAAATTTTTTCATTTAGTATTTGATGAAAAAACAATTTTTTTCTCTTCATTCGTTAATCCATACAACTCAAAAACCATCTCATCAATCTCCCTATCCGTTGCCTCAATCTGTCTCTGCAGTATCTCCTTTTCGTGTGGTGTCTTGGCATTCGGAAGTTGTTTGTGAAGATCCAACATTTTGTTTACAAGCTCAACAATATGATTATGTTTTAATTTGTCCTTAGGGTTAGAAAAATCGATGGCACGAATTGGTAGCTGCTCTATGTATTGACGGTTATACGCAAAATATCCCCCACTAAAACTGCTACTAAAAGTCTTTAGATAAGAATCGAGTAAATGAGAATTTAAAAGTGCAAGAACATATTTACTGTGCAAACCAGTTTCATTTTTCAATGTCACTCCATATCCACCGCCACCTCCGCCACCACTACCAACAAAATAATAAAAATCGGTTTCATCGAAAGTAAATGAAGCACTGGCTGCAATGCTAGGTGTCAATATTTTTTGTTGCTCCATTTCAGAAAGATTCTGAGAGCGACCAAATGCATACCAATGCTCATTTTTCCACTTTCCCCGTTCACGATTTTCAAGCAAACCACGATTTTCTAACAAATACTTCCATGCCTGAGGATATAAAGTTTCCAATTCCTTTACTGTTAGCAACATTGCTTTTCCATTTTCAATTTTATAGGGAAATAAGATAGATTTTGTTGGCGGATCAACATAATACCGTCGAAGATTTACAGAACCTTTGCATAGTGGGTGCATTAACTCATTCTCGAGCGCGTAAAGTTTACTGGTTGCTGCCGAAAAGAAGCCATTATCTCTATCTTCCAAAATAAATACAGGATCTGATCCCGTCACAAGACCCTGGAAAATTCGACCAGCCACGTCTCCCAATTTCACTGGCATCGCCTTCAACTTTTCAAACAGTCCAGATCCACTTCCCACCACAAAATTCCATTCCTTCCCTGTAATACTCTTCGCTTCAATTTTCCCCTTCTCAGCACCATTTTTCCTCTGCCTCCACACTGCAAGATCATTCACTTTTTCAAAGTCACACCCATTACTACCGCTCTTCTTTAAAAACATGAGGCATGTATACGTTGTCGCGCCTTTAAATATCTGCTGATCCCCAAAATGCACCACATGCTGCAGATGTTTTCCCTTAGAGAGAATCTCTCGCAACGGTTCGCCGTACTTGGCATTAAAGAACTTATGCGGAAGGATATAGCCTAGAACTCCCTCTTTATTGAGGAGCGAAAGCATCCTCTCCACAAAGACGACGTAGATATCGTAATTCCCTTTGCTTGCAGATTTGTACCGCTTTTTGTAGTACTCCACTTCTACCGGCGCCCATTCCTTCATCGCCTGAATGCGGATGTAAGGGGGGTTCCCAATCACTGCATCGAACCCAAGATCTTTCCCCGTAAACACCTGCGGGAACGCGCGCTCCCAATCGAACGCGTTAATGCGGTAAGTTTCCTCGTCCCCAAAAAGTCCCCGCTGCTCCGTTGCATAAAAATCCGGACCAATGAGCGAGTTCCCGCACTTAATATTACTGCCGAGGTTCGGGAGGGCGCGTTCCTTCATGCCTGCAAACTGCCCCTGCAATGATTGATCGGTTTCGCCTTCCAGCACTTTAAGGAGGAGCGAGAGCTTGGTGACCTCCACTGCTTGGGCATCGATATCCACGCCGAAGATGTTATTGAGGAGGATCCGCTTTCGCTCGGGGGTGCTTAGGCGCCATTCTTCGACGCCATCCGCCGTGCGGAAGCTAAAGAGCGCCTTCGGGTGCTTTTTCGGATCGTTTTCGAGGTAGTAACGCAGATGCCAATCGAGCAGGTACTGGTAGGTACCGAGGAGAAAGGAGCCCGAACCGCAGGCGGGATCGAGGATGCGGAGTTTTTCCACCTGCTTCGGCGTTTTACCTTCCAGAAGTTTGCCCACCGTCTGTTCCACGATGTACTGCACGATGTAAGGAGGCGTGTAGTAGACGCCGCCGGCTTTCCGCACCTCTGGCTTCTCCTCCACTTTTGCATGGTGCCCCTCCGTGAGCCGAATCACCTTGCCGAGGAATTGCTCGTAGACTTGTCCGAGGATTTCTGCGGGAAGGACGGAGAACTCGTAGGGGCTTTCCGGATAGTAGAGGCGGGAGATGATTTTTTTCAGGACGTCATCATCGATATCAAGTCCGAGAGTCAGTGTATCTGGCGCATCGCTCTGGTCTTTTTCTTCGTTAAAATGGAAGAGACCGGAGTTGTAACGGGCATCCGCATCGTGGAAATGTTTTTTCAATCGACCGTAAATTCCGACCCCATTAATCTCAGAAAAAAGCCGCATGTATTCTTCGGTTCCCCGATCCTCGCAAATACGGAGGAACACGATGCGATCGATGGTTTGCTGAACGGCGAAATTAAGTTCGCGCTGCGAGAGTTCTGTATTCCGGATGGCGATATTTTTGGCGAGGAGCTCGCGCCATTCTTCGATTTCTTTAAGAAATGCATCATCCACCCCCTCAACGCCGCGCTTTGCTTTTGTTTTATCAGCAAATGCATCAAATGATCCCTGAAGAATCGCCTCATGCGAAAAAATGCCCGCGATCTCATCCCATCGATCAACGTACTCATTGCATGTAAGGTACAGAATGCGTCCGACCGCAGCGGAATCGGTTTTCTTCGGCTTAGTGCGACAATCGTAGATCACGAATTCTTCAAAGTCCGTGAGAATTGAGAGCGGGAGCTTGGCAGACCAACCGTAACGGCGGAGCTGGA
>Ga0210057_1005961_pt1 | contig 15382 bp, 16 predicted proteins | sample CryGeyCG2114_010_2_FD_183968 | JGI IMG/M metagenome (GOLD analysis project Ga0210057, IMG submission 183968) | Groundwater microbial communities from aquifer - Crystal Geyser CG10_big_fil_rev_8/21/14_0.10 (SPAdes) (version 2) | ecosystem: Environmental > Aquatic > Deep subsurface > Groundwater ... | reverse complement strand
CGGAATAATTCGAACCTGAACAGGTGCAAGCCATAAAGGAAGAGCTCCCTCGAAATGTTCTATTAAGATTCCTAAAAATCTTTCTAATGATCCATATATAACTCGATGAACTACTGCTGGAATTTTTTCTTCCCCATTTTGATCAATGTATTTAAGTTTAAATCTTGCTGGTTGATTAAAATCTAGTTGGATTGTTCCCATTTGCCACTCTCGCCCGATTGCATCTTTCATTACAATATCAACCTTTGGGCCATAAAAAGCTCCATCACCTTCAAGTGTGAAATATTCTTTACCAGATTTTTCTAATACTTTTTTTACAGCTGCTTCCGCTTTATCCCAAGTTTTTTCATCACCAATGTGTTTTTCTGGTCTTGTTCCAAATCTGAATTTATATTCTAATCCAAAAATTGAATAGAAACTTTTGCATAAATCAAATATATGCATAAATTCAGATTCAATCATATCTTCAGTTATGTAGTTATGCGCATCGTCTTGTTGAAAAGATCTGACGCGCAGTAAGCCGTTTAAGGTACCAGATTTTTCATATCGGTGGAGTCGGTCTACATCTGATAGCCTTAGTGGAAGATCTTTGTAACTTCTTGTTTTTGATCCAAATACAATCATTGCATTTGGACAGTTCATAGGTTTTACCCCGTAGACTTCATTTTCTCCCATATTTGCAATAAACATATCTTCTTTATAGTGATCCCAGTGACCTGATGTTACATAAAGATCGGATTTATTTAGCATCGGACTAGCTATTTCTTGATAGTTATTTTCTTTGTGAACCTTTCTCCAATAATCGATTAAAAGATTATAAACTGTTAATCCTTTGGGTAGCCAATAAGGCATTCCTGGAGAAGTTTCATGGAACATAAAAAGCTCTAGTTTAGCGCCAAGTTTTTTATGATCTCGTTTTTTAGCTTCTTCAAGCATTTTTAGATATTCATCCAATTCTTTTTGTGATTCAAAGGCGGTTCCATATACTCGAGTTAGCATTTTGTTTTTTTCACTTCCACGCCAGTAAGCACCTGCGATTGAAAGTAATTTAAATGCTTTTATTTCACTTGTATTTTTCACGTGTGGACCTGCGCATAAATCCACAAAATCACCTGTTTCATAAACGCTTATTTTTTCGCCTTTTTCAACGATTTCATTAATCCATTCTTGTTTGTATCGATTATCAGGAAACATCTCACGAGCTGTTTTTTCATCAATGATCTTTTTGGTGAATGAAAGTTTTTGATCTATAATCTTCTGCATTTCTTGTTCTATTTTAGAAAAATCTTCTTCAGAAATTGATGAGTTCAAAAGTTCGAAATCGAAATAGAAGCCGTCTTCAGTTGCAGGACCCATTGCCATGTGAAATTTGAATCCTAAATTTCGCATAGCCATAGTTAAAACATGCTCTGCACTATGGCGAATTTTATGTAATTGGTTTTGTTCGTTCATATTTATTTAGGGTTCGACCCGACGTCGGGTCGAACCCTGCAACATATCTATAAGTTGATTATATGCTTTTAGGTTGTTTACTGCTAGCCAGTTATCATTTGGAATGCTTACAGAATATAGTTTATGCTCATTAGATAAAACAGGAAAAAGCACCTTTTCAAAATCAGTTTTTTCAGTAAGACTAAATAGCTTTTTAAAATAAGAATAAGTTTTAGGATCAAAAATTGTAACTCCAATATGTGTTGGCAATGGAATCATTGGATACATTTCAATTTGTGTTACTTTATTATTCTGAATTTTCATTCCACTATAAGTATATGGAGTTTCTTCTACGACAACTACTGTCGCTAGGTTTCCGTTTGCAATTCCTTCTAAGTGACCGGAAGCAATATGTCTTGGAAACGATCCATTAAAATTCAAAATTACATCATCAGGATTATGAACTATCAAATTTTTATCTTCAGCAATCGATTTGTTTAAAAGGGCATTTAGAACTGCTCCACCTTTACCAACAGGTTTTTTAGGATCATGACTATAAGTAATATTTACACCCATTGAACTTCCATCTCCAAGAAGATCAATTATTGTTTCGGATTTATGATAAACCAAGGCGACGAAATTTTTAATTCCCGCATCTCGATACATTCTTATTGTCATTTCTATCATGCTATCGCCATTTGGAAGTTTATAGGCATTTTTATTATGATTTTGTGAATTAGGAACTTCTCTAAATCGACTGCTTTCTCCACCTGCCATTAAAGCAACCACTGTATTATCTGCAAAATTTTGCCACATTTCATCGCTAATAGGTTTGGGGGCTTTTATATCACAAACTTGTTTTTTTAAATCTGCTAATGCCTTTTGCATAATAAAGATTTGTGAAAGTATTCTATATAAAAATATGATATTTGACAAATCGATCCCTAAAGTAGAATCAGCCTTAATTTTAATTTAGTAGGATCTGGTTCTTTTCCCATAAGAGTTTGTTATGGGCATTAATTTTTACACTATGTAAGATGGGATTATAAGCTATAACATCTACCTTTGCAATTTTCGTTTTATCATCTATATTTATCATTCCGATTGAAATATCATGTCCAAATAACAAACGTTTTTCGGTCATGCCTCCGGGGCAGAAATAGCAAGTATTATTTATGACTTCGATTCGCGGAATGTGTATATGACCATAAACTACAATATCCACCTCGGTGTATTTGCCTGATAACCATCTGTAATAACCAGATAAATCAGGATTCTTTCCCATTTTAAATCTTATTCTATTCTTCCATATATCTAGTTGTTCAGCGATTCTATCTGTTCTATCACCATGAACAAACAATAAATTTATTTTATTCACATTTAGCTTATAATATTTCTTATATATATTTTCATTTTTATCGTGATTTCCTTTTACGCAAATAACATTTTTATAAGCTGACAAAAACTCACTTGAATTAGTAATCCCATCTCCAAGGTGAACTATGCAGTCTGCAACATCTAAGTACTTCTTGAAAGCCTCTAAGTACATTTCTATATTTTCCTTATTGAGTTGAGTATCAGCTATACAGCATATTTTCATTTAGTATGTTAATTATGTTTTACTCTCAATTTAAGTGCTCTATCTAACATAAGGATATCCTATTTCTAGCTTATTGAGTCAAATTATTCTTCAAGCTGAAATCCTAAAACTTTTGCAGCAAATCTTAACTTTGCTTCTGCATTTTCGTCTTTTTCTGTATCGACCATTAGTAAGTAATCTCTTGTGGCTCCTAGTGCTAAGAATCCTTCGTTTGAAAAGTTTGGATGATTTGAGCCTGTACACAATGAATTCAAATATCGCAGTAAAAATGTTTTTTGTTCTTCAACCGAAGTTGGAAAACAAAAGTTTACTATTTTTTCCGCTTCGATCTCGCGAAGTAAATAATATATATTAATATCTGAATCTATACTACTAAATGATTTATCCAATTTTTCTAAAAACTCAATTATTACAGATTCTTTATAAAAAGGAGCTCGCATTGTAATTAACTGCATGGCTCTTCTTTGAAGCTGATCTATTCCACACCACTTTTTTTCCCAACAGACTTCTTCTTGAACATGTTGGAGTTCGACTAGCATTTTTCTCTGTTCTACTTGATCGCTAGATAATCCTAAATAAATTTCTAACATTCTTACCTTGCCTATTAAATTTCCTCCAGTGCCGATACCATCTAGATATTCTTGTATCATTAATAATTCTTGTGTTTCAATTGTTTCTTGTTGTGGATTAAAAAATAAACGATGAAAAAATAGTTCGTCTGAAATTGCACCTATTCTATAAGTTAATTCAATCTGTAAACTATCAGGTTGTTCTTGTGGGCAGGAGGTTGGATTTGGATCCATTCATTCCTCCTAATAAATTTTGTTAACTCTTATTTTCTGGTGGGTGGTAGAGGACTTGAACCTCTGACCTCCACAATGTCAATGTGACGCTCTAGCCAGCTGAGCTAACCACCCAGAATTTATTGCAAAATCTTATCGATTAGCCCGTACTTTTTGGCTTCTTCTGCAGTCATAAAATAATCACGATCTGCATCTTTTTCGATTTTACTCAAAGCTGTTCCAGTGTCTTTGGCTAATAAATCATAAAGCATTTTACGAGCTCTTAATAATTCTTTTGCGGTTATTTCAACATCTGTTGCTTGTGAACGATCCATTCCACTTATTAATGGTTGATGGATTAAAATTGTCGAATGTGGAAGTGCAAATCTCTTGCCTTTTGCTCCACCTGCTAAAATGATTGATCCCATTGATGCTGCTGTACCTACACAAATTGTAGAAACGTCGGCTTTAAGATGTTGCATTGTATCGTAAATTGCCATTCCGCTTTCAATATGACCTCCGGGGGAATTTACATAAAGCTTGATCTCTTTTGCTGGATCAATTGCTTGCAAATATAGCATTTGAGCAATAACTGTATTTGCGGTTGCCATATCGATTGATCCAGTTAAAAAGATAATTCTTTCTTTTAAAAGTCTTGAATATATATCATATGATCTTTCATAGCCTTTTGGATCAGGCTCTACAACCATAGGAATTAAAACGTCATTTCTTTTTTGATCCATTTTCTTTCTCCTTTTTAACTTCTTTTTCTTCTGATTTAGCCAACTTTGCTAAATGCTGAAGTGTTTTATTTTTAAGAAGTACTGCCTTAATATACAATTTTTGATCAGGTTGTGAAAGTGCTTCTCGACTTTTTGCATCAGGAATAGCTGCAATTGTAGCATCTATTTCTGCATCATCTACCTTAACACCTTCTTCAAATCCAATTTCGGTTACCAAAAAATCAGCCTTTATAGTTCTTTCTGCTACATCTTTATATTCTTTTCTAATATCTTCGATCTTTTTCTTTTGTGATTCTAGATATTGATCTATTGTTAAACCTAATTTGGCTGTTTGATCTATTAAAGAAGACATCATTCTTTGTACTTCTTCATCGATTAATTCTGTAGGTATTCCGATCGTTGAATTTTCTAAAATAGTTTTAACAATTTCTTCATTTGTTATTTCTTCATCTGCCTTTTTCTTTTTTCCTATGGCCTTTAAGGCTTCTTTATATCCTTTAAATTGCATAGTCGGACGTTCTATTAAAACCATTACAAGCTTTAAATCCTTACCTTCTTCAAATTCTTTTATTTCAAACCTAGGTTGAACTATTGGGTTAATTTTATTTTCTTTAATAACTCTAGAAAAAACATCTGGCAAAATATGATTTAGCGCATGATTTCGAACTTTATTAGAATCTATATGATCTTTTAAAACTTTAAGGGGGGCTTTTCCTTTTCTAAAGCCTTTTATCTCAACATTTTCACCTTCATGATGATAAGCTTCGTCTATGGCCTTATTCATATCTTCTGCAGGAATAGTGATATCTACTCTAAATGTGTTATTTTCTGCTTTATTTACCTTAATTTCCATAATAATTTGAATTAACTACTCATACCGTAAAGCTTCTATAGGATCTTTTCGGCTTGCTTGGGCAGCAGGGTATGTTCCAAAGATTATACCTACAACTGCTGAAAAAGAAAAGGCTAATGCTACTGCCCACCATGGAACCTCTGTTCTAATATAATTTCTTGCAATAAGAGATCCACCCCAACCAATTACAATTCCGATGATTCCGCCACCGACGCTAAGAAGTGTTGATTCGATTAAAAATTGAACACCTATTTCTGATGGTGTTGCTCCGACTGCTTTTCGCAACCCGATTTCGCGTGTACGTTCAGTAACTGAAACTAGCATAATATTCATAATGCCGATTCCTCCTACTAAAAGTGAAATACCTGCAATTGCACCTAAACCAGTTGTGAGCATTCCTAAAATGCTTTGAATTGAAGATAAAACATCTTCTTGAGATAAAATTGTGAATTCATCAGGTTTTAGATCCCTTAACAAGGACTTTTGTATTTGTACCATTGCAATATCAATTTGTTTAGGGTTCTTTACCTTCATTGAAATATTTGAAATATTTTTAACATTAAAAACACTCATTGCGGTGGTGTATGGCATTACTATTGCATTATCAAAACCTTGGCCTTTTTTTTCAAAAGTTCCAATTACCTTAAAAGTTGTATCATCAATCTTTATATCTTTATCTACTGGATTGGTCGACCCAAACAGAGCATCTAAAACTTCTGACCCTAATATCACAAGTTTGGACTCTGTTCGTACATCGTTTTTATCAAATGATCTGCCTTTATCTATTGTAAAATTTAAAATTTCGAATCCATCTGCATTCATAGCCTGAATGCTTGCCTGAAAAGTATTAGTTTTATACTTTGCATTTTTTCCTAAATTTACAAATGGAGTTAGTTCGGCTATATATTCAGAAGCGTACCTTTCAATTAATTTTACATGTTTTTCTTCAAGTTGATTATTTGCAAAAGCTTCGGCAGGATCTCTTCCAAAACCTCGATTACCAGGCGTAACAAAAAGAAGGTTCGACCCTAATGCTTCAAATCTATCTGTTATAAAATTTTGAATTCCTCGGCCAATCGATATAAGAAGTATTACTGCAGCAACACCTATTATTACTCCTAACATTGTTAAGGCTGATCTTACTTTGTTTGCTCTTAAGGCTCTATTTGCACTTTCAAATGTTTCGTATAAATTCATTTTTTGATTTCTCCATCATGAATTACTATTTGACGCTTGGCTATGCTTGCTAATTCTTCATCGTGCGTGACTATTATTATAGTTTTTCCTTGGTCGTGAAGTTTAAAGAATAGATCGATAATTTCTTTTCCTGTTTTTGTGTCTAAATTACCCGTTGGTTCATCTGCCATAATTATTGATGGATTATTTACTAAGGCTCTGGCAATTGCGACGCGTTGTTTTTGGCCTCCTGATAATTCGTTAGATTTATTGTCTTTGCGATCTAGAAGATTAACAAGTCGCAATTGCTCTTTTGCCTTTTCTCCCCATTCGGCTCGTGGAACTTTACTGTATTTTAAAGGAAGCAACACGTTATCAATTGCACTTGTTCTTTGTAATAAATTAAAAGCCTGAAATACAAATCCTATTTCGACGTTTCTAATTTTTGCTAATTGGGCTTCACTTAATTTGCTGACGTCTTTTCCGTTAAGTAATAATTCTCCTGAGGATGGAGTATCTAATAATCCTAAAATGTGCATTAAGGTTGATTTGCCTGAACCTGATTTTCCTATAATAGAAATGAATTCTCCTTTTTTGATATTTAAAGAAATGTTTCTTATAGCGCGAATTTCTTGATCTCCAAGCTTGTAAGTTTTTGAGATATTTTTTGCTTGCAGTAATATTGAAGCCATTTATTAGTTAAATTTAACTGTCATGCCTTCTTCGGGTGTCTGTTTATCAACCGGTATGACAATTTTATATTTAGACAAATCTTCTATAATTTCTGTATATATATCACCTTCTATTCCGATTTCAACTTGTTGTTTTTTTAGTTTGTTGTTTTCGACTATCCATATATAGTGTGAATTATTATCGTTTGTGAATATAGAGTCGAATGAGAGGGCGGAAACTGCGGTAGCAGTTTCCGCCACAACTATATCCACATCACCAGTCATACCAAGTAGAATCTTGTTTTCTTCATTTTGCATAATTTCTATTTCTATTACAAAGTCTTCAGTTCCAGTCAGTGCGGTTTCAGCGTATTGCGGAAGATTTTTTACTATAGCAATAAATTCCACGTCAGGATGTGAATCAAGTGTAACTATAGCTTTTTGGCCTACAATGACTTTTCCGAAATCTTCTTGGTCTAGTGAAACTTCGAGATATAAATTATTTAAATCGGCAATTTTTATATATACTTGTCCTGCAGTTGCTACTTCGCCTACTTCTTTTGATATATCAACTATTGTTCCATCAAATGGAGATTTCATGTATGTATTTGATACGCCTGCTAATTGTGCCTGGTATAATGCTTCGGCTTGACTAATTAGTTCGTCGTATCTTCTTATTTGAAGTTTATATTCCTCACTTTGTCTAAAATCTATTTGGCTAGGGCTATCAACACTTTTTACGTATATATCTTTATTTCGAATAGCAACATCTCTTGAATCTTTATATGCTTGTGAAGTTTGTGATTGTGAATAGTCGTAGACTTGTGCTAAAATTTGTCCACTTAAGACTTTTTCACCTTCAGTTACATTTAATCTTGTAATTAATCCACTAGAGCTAAAAGCCAAATCGGCTTGGTTTTGCGAATTTATTGTTCCACTTGCGGAAACTGTTAATTTAACTTGAACATTTTCTGTTTTAACTTCTTTGACTTGAATAACTTTAGGTTGTTGATATTTAAAAACTACAATTCCTATTATCGCAATTATAATTAATCCTATTATTGCAATTCTTTTTCTTTTCATTTCTTTTTAAAGCGTAAGGAATAGTTATAAACAACAAGTCCTACAAGAGCAATTGAAGATATTAACATCACCAAGCCACCTATATTGGGAGCTAAACTTATTATGTCCAAAAGCAAGATGCCTATAATTATGTGAATTGGTTCGACATCTTTGCGTGGAAGTATTTTTTTGCCAATAAAAGCTCCAATAAAAATTGGCGATAAGTAGTATATAAAAAATAATATTTCCAAAAGAACTAATGCAAACGGAATTCCAACTAAAGTGATAAGTAGGATAAATAATATAAATGGAGTTAATACGGATGTTGCCAATCCATATAAAAGGCTTTTTAGAGGATTTTTTTCTAATAATTCAAATTTCTTTTTATACCATGATTTTCTACCTGCATATATTGCTAATGATAAAAGTATCAAAATTATTGAATGTGAGGCTTTAGAAAGAATTTGATTTCTGCGATTATTTTTTTCGATTTCTTGATTATTTAGGTTATATTCAATTTCATGAGTTTTTCCGGCTATAAATGAGGTATCTGTAATTTGTGGTCTACTATCGGCATATGTAAAATCGCCCATTATTTTTCCGTTTACTGTAATTTCAGAATTTGGTGAAAATGCTAAGTTTAGATTTCTGCCGATTCTACCTTCGAAATTTAATCTTTGCGTAATGCCATATGCGTCAATTCCAATTTCGCCTGTTGATGCAATGTAAATATTGTCGCCTATGAATGTAAATGATCCGCTAATAGGAGCTTTTAATTCGATGTTTGTTGCGATTGCACGAAGGCTTCCATTAATTGGAGCTTCTACATAAAGGTTTTTTGCAATTACAAATAAATCTCCTTCAATCGGAGCTTTCATAGTAATTGTGTCACCTATTAGAAATGTATCCCCAAATAGTTGTTTGTTAATAACAATGTTATCTTCAGTAACAATTCTTGGAGCAGTTTCATTAAGAACTTCTGCTTGTGCAGTGGTTGCAAATGATACAAACAATATTGAAATTGTGAAAACTAATCTTTTAAACATCTTTTAAATTATGGCTATTTTAACACGAAATTGATACAATTATGGCATGAAAAACTGGTCGACGGATGTAAAGAGATTAAAAAATAGACCTAGAGAGTATGCTCTCTGGAAGCTTGAGCAAAAAATTAATTTTGGGCTAGATGGTAAAAAACTATCGGAAAAATTATTGAGAAAGTATTTTAAAGAGCTTTCAATAGATCCATTAAAAAAGATTTTTTTGAAGCATTTGCTATGGCCGACACGTTCTTAACTTCTCAACAACAAGGTTTTTTGGATTTTTTTAGAAAACAACCCTCTTTAATTGATTTATTTTATTTTACTGGCGGAACTTGCTTATCTGAATATTATCTTCATCATCGTTTTTCTGAGGATTTAGATTTTTTTTCTGAAAAAGAAATTGATCCGCAATCCATTACTGCTATATTAACTAAGCATAAATTAGAATTAGGTTATTTTAGAATGGATTTTCAGCAGTCGCTTAATCGAAATTTATTTTTCTTGAAATACGATAAAAATAAGCTATTAAAAATAGAATTTACTTATTTTCCCTTTACTAGAATTGATGATTCACAATTTAAAAATAAGATTGCTATTGATAGCTTAAAAGATATTTCAGTTAATAAAATCTTTACAATTTACCAAAAACCTAGAGGCCGAGATTTTTATGATTTATATGCAATCAATAGAAAGTTTCCATTTGATTTTAATGAGCTATTGAAATTGGCGCGGATTAAATTTGATACACATATTGACCCACTTCAATTAGGTAGAAATATTATGCAAGTAAATTTATTGCATGATGATCCCTTAGTAATTGGACAGGTTTATGATTATAAAGAAGTTATTTACTATTTTAGCAACTTAGCATTGTCACTTAAAAATAGGGTTTTGGACTAATTTGGTGCCGAGGGTGGGACTTGAACCCACACTTCCGAAGAAACATGATCCTAAATCATGCGCGTCTGCCAATTCCGCCACCTCGGCTCACTACTTTCACCATACGTTCAAACAGCACGATTATAACTGAGGAAAGCTTTGTAAGAAAGGTTATTCCCAAAACTCAGGATTAAGAATTCGGGCATAATCGTTTATTGCTCCTAACACTAAAGCTTTTGACTTGTATCCAGCTGGATTTGGCAGTCGGGTTATGTGTTGTGGAGTTTTGCGAGTTACAACGCATCCCCTAACAAGTAATACTTTTGGCCTAGCATTAATTGAAGAAAAAGTTAAACCTTTAAACTTATTAGAAATAAGGTAAGTAGAGATATTTCCATTGGGTTGTAAGTGAGTGAGTCTTTCATAGAGTTCTCCTCTACTATCCAGTCGAGTTTCTATTACAAGTTCACTTCTATCATTTAAAGTAATTATTTCTTGAGGCTGCCAAATACCCATGCCAATTCGTGAAATAAATGGGTCAAGATCAATAGTTTGTTTTGTTTCTATGGATACTGGTAGTTCGTTTCCACCTTGCTTATTGACCCAGCATTCAACTATTTGTCCACACCAAATTTTGACTACGATAGATTGTGCAAAAGGGTATCTGTCAATTGGATGTAATACTATTAATAATTCGTACGTAACAGGATCGGTTGGTCTCAAAATATCTTCTGTAGGTATTATTCTAATGGCTCCGATATCGCTCAAAGTATCTGCTTGCTCAGGAATTATCGGAAGTGCTTGACGTAATATTGTTGGATTGGTGGGCTTGGATTCTAAAGGTGCTTCTACAAAATTGGAAGCTTGATGACCCATATTCCTCCTTTCTATTCAGCTATTTTACTCATCATAATATTCACACAATGTGCCCAAGTAGAATTTTCAGGTATTCCATCCGCTCGACCAACAGAACCTGGGTTGTACCAAGTTACAATCTCACTAGGAGTTGTTCCTAAATTACGTTTAATTGCATTTCGAGCGATTCCTGCAGAAACAACTGAAATTGAATCAGATAAAGAATCTTTTACATAAACATCATCATTACGAGTTTGCGCGCTATCATTTATTCCCCATCCAAATGGATTATTATATGCTTTGCTAGTTTTTGAAGCTCCTCCACCACTTTCACATATTGCAATAGCAGGAGTTAAATATGGATCTAAATTATTCTTTTGAGCCTCAGCTGTAAACACACATCCATGATTTGCTAATGGAGTTTTCTTTTTTGTAAAATATGCGTCGATTTTTTTAGCTGTTTTATTATCACAATTTAGTAAATTATTTTCTACGAATCTAATATCTTCGTCGTTTAAACCTGATAATTTGATTTCCATTGAAAGGTCAGACCCTTGTGCATATGCAACTTCGGCCTGTTTGGTTCTGCTAATTAGCCAATAAGATGACACAAAAATCAGCGTCAATGAAAGTGTAAAGTAGTATATAAAAGGCAATAAATAGAGTTTTGTCCTGTCGTCCAAAATCATTACAAATGAGTGTATCAGAAGAAAATTTTTGAGGCAAATGTCATAGAGATAATTCGTAATTGCTGTAAAATACAGTCATGAAATCTAAAAAGACAAACATTGCATATATCGATGGGCAAAATTTATATATGGGAACTACAACTAGTAAACCGAGTTGGAAAGTTAATTTAAAGCGTTTTAGGGTTTATCTTCAAGAAAAATATCAAGTGAACAAAGCATATTATTATTTAGGATTCGTACAGTCTGGCAAAGAGGTCGAGAAGCTTTATGAAGATATCCAATCTGCAGGATTTATTTTAGTTTTTCGACAGCATAATTCGGCAATGCTTGGAAAAAAGAAAGGCAATGTTGATTCCGATATTATATTTTCGATTATGAAGAGAATTTATAAAAAAGAAGATTTTAACAAAATTGTTTTGGTTTCAGGAGATCGGGATTATAAGATGATTGTTGATTTTCTTTTAGAAGAATCTCGTTTTGAGAAGATACTTTTTCCTAATAAAAAATTCGCATCGTCACTCTATAAAGAAATCGGAAGTGAATATTTTGATTATTTAGAAAGCCCAGCTATAAAAAATAAAATTGAACATAAAAAAGAGAAGGGCTCCTTAGGTAATTAGCCTTTCGGATCCCTTCTCGTATTAATGCTCTAATTGTATCAAGTCAGCAAAAAATGGCAACATGGCGCGCTTGGCAGGATTTGAACCTGCGACCTACTGCTTAGAAGGCAGTTGCTCTATCCCCTGAGCTACAAGCGCGAGCGAAGCGAGCGCTTGGTAGCTAAGCCGAAGGCTAGCGTCACAAGCGCGAGCGCTTGGTAGGCATGTACTCATTGCCGTCACAAGCGCACGAACGTAGTGAGTATATTCATTATACACCGCAAATATTATCATGAGGTAATAGCTATAGTCTAACTAACATTTTAGGAGATAAATTCTTTATCTCAAAATTATTACAATATGCATGGTTAATAAGAACTTATTGTATACTATGTATTGTATGAAGACTAAAACAACCTACACTTATCTCTTTAGAAAAAAATTGCCACTATCTTCATTCTTGGCTTTTAGGATTCTCCACGTACTTTCAAATATGTCCAGTCTAATAATAGTAATAGGTTTTTTGGTTACAATAAAATGAAGAGAAAATCTATTATGAAAAGCCAAAAAACTGTTGCTACCTTTAACAAAAATGAAATCCGCCGTTACTGGGATAATGATAAAGAGTTATGGTACTTTTCTGTGATTGACGTAATTACAGTTTTAACCGATTCAAGCATCCCAAAACGGTATTGGACGGATTTGAAAAGGAAGTTATATCAAGAAGGAAGTGAGGTGTACGATAAAATCGTACACCTGAAATTTAAGGCCAAAGACGGGAAAAAATATGCGACAGATTGTTTATCAACTGAAGATATGTTACGCCTTGTTCAATCAGTTCCTTCTCCCAAAGCAGAGCCCTTTAAACTTTGGCTGGCTAGGGTGGGTTACGAAAGACTAGAAGAAACTGCCGACCCAGAACTCGCCATAAATCGTGCTTTACAGACTTATCTTAAAAAAGGTTATAGCAAAAACTGGATTAATCAAAGGTTAAAAAGCATTGAAATTAGAAAATCTTTAACTGATGAATGGGAAAAACGTGGAGTCAAAGAAGGTGGAGAATACGCTATTTTGACAGATGAAATTACCAAAGCTTGGGCGGGGCTAAATACTAAACAATATAAAAACCTTAAAAATATCAAAAAAGAAAACTTGCGTGACAATATGACTAACTTAGAATTGGTATTAAATATGTTGGCTGAAACCGCCACGACTGAAATTTCACAAAAGAAAAAACCCAAAGGTTTTTGGCCAAGTAAATCCATTGCGAAACAAGGTGGAACTATTGCCGGTAATGCAAGAAAAGAAATAGAACGTAAAACTGGTGAAAAAGTAATTTCTCGTACCAACGCCAAAAAGTTTATACAGAAAAACCAGAAAGGTTAAAATAAAACTAAGGTCATCACAAATTCTTAGATTTGGTATGGATCGTCAGATTAAGTTGGGATTAAAATACTGGTGCCGAGGGTGGGATTTGAACCCACACTCCCGTAGCGGGAACAGCCTTCTGAAGACTGCGTGTCTACCAATTTCACCACCTCGGCTCATTATCATTCGCCTGCGGTGGTTCCCTTTTCCTCCTCCGTCGAAAATACCACCTCGGCATAAAATGCGAGGTGCTGCGCTACGCGAGGCCACCTCGGCAAATGCAATTATTATACCTTAGGTTTTGAACAAAAGCGGACTAGATGTATAAAAGATTTTAGTTATATTCAATATTATTAAAGAAAGAAATGGATCTACTAGCTAAATTACATCAGATGATGGAAACGTGCCATAACCAAAGTGAGACGTTAAGGATGAATACTTCCCTCCATAGGCGGGTAGGCGGTTACTTCGCTCCCCAATATGACTTTCCATCGTCATGTTGATCCGCCGCAGGCGGAGAAACATCCATAAACCGGTTCAATGCCTTCCATCTCGTTCAAACATAGCACCCTCTATATTCTATGACGAAAGCACCTTTTATCAAGCGTTGATACGTGATCTGAAAAGGATGTCAAAAAGAAGTTATAATTGAATCACCATTTATCACTTTTGCAAGAATGAGTGTAAATTAAAATTATATGAGTTATTATTGATATACATTACGAAACAGTATGAATAAAACTAATTTAGATTTTTATCTTGAATTTAGCCAATATACCAATCCAGGCATATACAAAGAGCTTCTGCTAAAGAATTTGCCTGATGCTGTTGAAGATATCGGATTGCTTGTTCGTAAACAACTTGTTCATCGTATGGTACTCAAAAATGGTAATACAGGTTCAAATGAAGATTTGCGATATGGTGATATGACAAAAATGCCAAAGTTTAGACAACCAGAGGACGATGTTTTCGTTACTGTGGCATCAATGTTAGCAGAGCTTTATAGAAGAGATCAAAGAGGACTTGTACTAGATAGAGAGGTTGAAGATACATTAGTTCTAACCTGCAGATTTACTACAATATTAATGGCCTCTTTACTCAAGATCAAAGGAATTCCTGCGCGTGTTCGATCTGGATTTGCTCCCTATTTTGTCGTTGAAGGAATGCCAATGGGAAAAAGTGATGACCATTGGGTTAACCAATATTGGAGTCAAAATGAAAATAGATGGGTAACAATAGATGTTGATGGAAGTTTAGAAGAATACTTAAAATTTAATCCTTACGATATTCCCGAAGGTACTTTTGATTTCTCACCCGATGCATGGCTATCTGTCAGAACTGGAAAAATTTCTGGAGATCACTTCTGGAATGCTGGTGGAAATGGTGGTTTGATAGCTATTGCTTGGGAACTTTTTTATGACTTTCACTGCTTGATGAATGACGAAATCATTTACATGCATACTCCTGAAATTACAAACTTTGGCAAATTTGAACAATTATCAGAGGATCAGCTTACCGAAATTGATAATTTGGCAAAATTAATGCAAAAGCCAGACGATAACTTTGAAAAGCTTTGTAGTATCTGGGAGACAAAAAAAGAATATAGAATGCTTAAAGGGGCATTGTTATAG
>Ga0210057_1005960_pt1 | contig 15384 bp, 13 predicted proteins | sample CryGeyCG2114_010_2_FD_183968 | JGI IMG/M metagenome (GOLD analysis project Ga0210057, IMG submission 183968) | Groundwater microbial communities from aquifer - Crystal Geyser CG10_big_fil_rev_8/21/14_0.10 (SPAdes) (version 2) | ecosystem: Environmental > Aquatic > Deep subsurface > Groundwater ... | reverse complement strand
GCTACGTTCTAAATATTTTTACAATGCTTAAAATTAACCCTAATCGACCATTCAAGTTTTAGGATTATTGTGTTCTGAAGACATTCTCTATGTTTTATGCGAATAAATCAAGGGGGGTGTGGATATTCCCTATAATTTCTCGCAATACGAGAAATTCTCGGACTAACGCGGACTGCTGATCGCAATGCGATCAGACGCGGACTTACGCGGAAATTAGGAGTGATAATCGTCGCAAAAGCGCTAAAACCTCGAACGGCTCACCCGGGTGAGCCGATTGGAAAATGGCTCAAAAACCTCATTTTTACGCTATTTACAAGTTATTTGAAATATGATATAATTAAACCATCCTGAATATCCGGCATTACGCTGGATAAGCGAAGGGGGGCAAGATGCCATTCGACAATGACGACCCGAGAGAATCCTTGGACGACCTCTAAAGGATTAACATCAACTGACGCCGGCACTGACCGGCAAGCCCCGCAACCGCGGGGCTTCTTATTTTTTTTGTTCACCGCCTAATTCCGCGTATTTTAGTGCGTAACTACCAAGCTACTCCATCCAATCCCAATTTGTGAGCAACTGAAATTCTGTAAGAAACTTCTTGAGGTAATTTATGATATTTTCCGTATATAATAAATTCGGGCTTACATAGTGTAAGCCGTGAATTTTTATAAGGGAAAATGAGTAAATTATCCAAGAATTTCCTCAAGAAGAGCAATGCTCACAAATTGGGTGGTGGAGGAGCTATTGATGCAGTATGGAAAGAAAAAGGATTAAGGTTATCTGGCATACCAGGTAGTAGATTTTTGAGATGCGCTAAAGCGCAAACGCCAAAGGCAACTCAAAAATTCACTACCTGGCGTATTCTATTGCCCTCGTTTCACGAATAACATTAACCTTAATCTCTCCCGGATATTTCATTTCTTCTTCTATTTTCTTGGCAATGTCTTTGGCCAGTCGGATGGCGCTTAAGTCGTCAATTTGAGTGGGAGTGACGAATATTCTTAACTCCCTGCCTGCCTGGATGGCGTAGGATTTATCTACCCCGTCAAATGAATTAGAAATCCTTTCCAGGTCCTCAAGTCGCTTTAAATATATCTCCACCGTATCGCGCCTTGCTCCCGGCCTTGCGCCGGATATGGCATCCGCCGACTGTACTATCCTTGATTCAAGAGTTACATACGGATATTCCTCATGATGGGCTTCCATCCCCTGAATGACTTTAGAATCCATACCAAATTTCTGAAGAATTTTTCTTCCTATTTCCACGTGAGTCCCCTGCACTTCGTGGTCAACCGCCTTGCCAATGTCATGGAACAGCGCGGCTTTCTTGGTGGTAGAAACATCTAAGCCCAATTCCGAGGCAAGCATTCCCGCCAAATGTGTCATCTCTATTGAGTGAAGAAGAACGTTCTGCCCAAAACTTGTCCTGAACGCCAATCGGCCAAGCAAGTACGTGAGTTTAGGATCTACCGGACCGATGCCGGTCTCAAATAGCGCCGCCTCTCCCGCTTCCTTTATTTTTTCGTTTATCTCGCTCTTCGCTTTCTCAACCATTTCTTCGATTTTCGCGGGATGTATCCTGCCGTCGGCTATCAATTTGTCAATTGCCAATTTAGCAATTTGCCTGCGGACGGGGTCGTAACCCGAAACCACGAGCGCCTCCGGAGTGTCATCAATAATAATATCAACGCCGGTCAATCGTTCTATCGTTTTGATATTTCGTCCTTCCTTTCCAATTATCTTTCCCTTTACTTCATCAGAAGGGAGACCAACCACGGTTGTCGTAATGTCGGCTATGTGAGAAGCGGCGTACCTTTGTATGGCCGTGGTCATTATCTCACGAGCTTTTTTGTCTAATTCCTCCTTTTTGCCTTGTTCTAAATACTTAATCTGTTTATAAAGATCTTCTTTGTACTCCTCTTCAACTTTGGACAGCATTTCACCTCTGGCTTTTTCTCTATCCAAGCCGGATATTCTTTCAAGTTCGCCAAGTTGTTTTTTCCTAACTTGTTCAAGTTCTGTTTTTGAAACGGTAAGTTCAACCGTTTTGGCCTTTAATGTTTCTTTCTCTTCGGTTAATTCTTTTGCCTTTGTTTCCAGCTCGTTTTCCTTTTTCGTCAAAATATTCTCTATCCTGGATAGCTGAAGATTCCGTTCTTTTTCTTCTTTTTTGGCGTCTTCCAGGATGGAGAGAGCTTTATTCTTTGCTTCTAGCAGGATATCCTGGGACTTTGACTTGGACTCGTTCAAAACCGCTTCGGCTCTTGATTCCGCCGAGCTTACGCTTCTACTTGAGAGTAATTGCCTGACGAGATACCCGATTATTATCCCGGGCAATAATGCCGAAACCGCCGCTACCAGCGGGCTTAGTTGTGAAAACATATTGTTTATAAGTTGAGTAAAGCATACTAACGCGATGCCAATATGCGAATTTCATGCGAATGATGCGAATTGCGAATATTAGCGATTCGCAGATTAGCATTAGATTCGTAGATTAGCATCATATTGTTTACTGAACTAAATTAAAACTTCTGTTTTCAGTATAACAGAAGAATAATTTTAACGCAAATTGGTTTTCTCCTTTACTTACTACTCTCTACCTATTACTCACTGATTATTACTGATTCGGAAACGGTATTGTTGCGTAGAAAGTAGTCCCTCCTTCTCCGGTGTCAAACCACACCTTCCATCCAAAGTATTCGCTTATCATTTTAACAATGAATAATCCAAGACCGGCTCCTCCGGTAGCGCTGGTAACTTTTGTGAATATCTGGGACTTCATCTCTTCCGGTATCGGCTCTCCATTATTATGACAGGAGAAGAGAATGCCTTGTTCATATTTCTGGAGTTTGACCGTGACTACGCCTTGTTCTTTATCCGCATGCTCGGCCGCGTTGTACATTATGTTCAGAAACACCTGAAGCGCCAATGATTTAACGACATTTATTGTTACGGATCCCAGTTCGTTTTCAAATGTTATGACGACATCGGGGCTCTTTTTCTTAACCGCCTCAATACCGTTTTCTATTTCTTCATCCAAATGAATGGTCTCGGTCTCTAAGGTAAGGTTCTCTACACGGGAAAGAATAAGCAGATCGTTCACTAGATTTGTTAATGTCTGGTTCTCTTGATATATTTTCTCCAATTCTTGACGCTCTGTTTCTCCAAGTCCGGAATTAGCTAAGAGATTTTCCAATATCCACTTGATGGTAATTAACGGGTTGCGGGTTTGGTGACCTAGCGCGGAAATAAATTGATCTCTGAACTGGTCTTGTTTCTTTTTTTCTGATATGTCCGGTTCCGTTGCTATAAAAAATCTGATATCGCCTTTCTCGTCCAAAATAGGAGTAATGAACAGTTCTTGCCAATACAATGTCCCGTCCTGTTTCTTGTTTTGTACTGCTCCCACAAAGGGTTTTTTCTTCGTTTTTATCGTATACCACATATTTTCGTAAAAACTTTTTGGCATATTACCACCCCAGAGATCTCCCGGGTTTTTACCTATTATTTCCTCCGGCGAAAAACTAGTATGCGACTCAACCGCTTTATTCGCGTATATGATATTCGCATTTTCGTCAGTAATAACGATGTGCGCGGGCGACAAGTCAAAGCCCTTTTTAAGACCTAGTTTTGATACTTCTTCCAAACGATTACTTATTTCTTCTTGTGATATTGGGAAACGCATTGTAAACTAAGTATAACATGCAACCGATTGTTCTCACAATTCTAGACGGCTGGGGATACTCACCACAAAAACACGGCAATGCCATTTTATACGCGCGGACGCCTTTTATTGACCTTGTTCAGCGAAATTATCCTTCTCTTCTTTTACAGGCCTCCGGAAGAGCGGTGGGGATGACATGGGGCGAGGCGGGCAACAGCGAGGTCGGCCACTTGACTCTAGGCGCCGGCAAAACGATTTTCCAATACTTAAGCCGAATAAATAAATCCATAAGCGACGGCAGTTTTTACCAAAACGAAGCCCTACTTGGGGCCGTCAATCACGCTAAAGAAAATTATTCCACCCTTCACATTGCCGGCCTTTTGACATCCGGCTCGGTACACGCCCACATCAGCCATTTACTGGCCCTGCTCGATTTGGCCGCCAAGAATGATTTCGCCAACATCAGAATCCACCTTTTTGCCGATGGCAAGGATTCGGGACTTAAAGAGGCGCCGCTTTTGATAAAAAAGTTCCAAGATTATGCCGCTAAAGCAGGAGTCGGCGTGATAACGACACTGATTGGCCGGGATTATGCGATGGATAGGGGCAAAAACTGGGATAGCACAAGAAGAGCATACGAACTCCTCGTTCGCGGAGCAGGAGAAAAAACCGACGATATCCTCCAAAGAGTAGAGACGAACTACCAAATAGGGTACACCGATTCTAATTTACCCCCATTGATAACCGACAAACAAGGCACTATTAAAGACGGAGACGCGCTGATATTCTTTAATTTCAGAGAGGATTCGATGCGCCAGCTCACAAGAAGTTTCATAGAGGATGATTTTCAAATTTTTCCGGTGGAGAAATTTAACAATCTACGCATTGTCGCCATGACCCAGTATCTTGATGATCCACGCCTTAAAGTTGTCTTTCCTCTCCCGGAAATAAAAAACGGCCTTGCGGAAGTTCTGGCCTTGAACGGAAAGACACATCTTCATATTGCCGAATCGGAAAAATACGCCCACGCCACATATTTCTTCAATGGTTTGAATAATACGCCTTATCCCGGCGAAACGGATATTTTTATAGAATCACTTAAAGACCATCCTTTGAACCCGGAAATGAGAGCTATGGAGATATCGGAAAAAGTAAGGAACTACATCAGTCGGGACCAATACGACTTTTATGTGATTAACTTTGCCAATCCGGATGTTCTGGCGCACACCGGGGACCTTGAAGCAACCATAAGAGGAATAGAGACGATAGACGGAGCGTTAAAGCCGCTCGCCGATGCCGTTTTGAACAAAGACGGAATTATGATCATCACCGCTGATCACGGCAACGCGGAATCAATGGTGTATGAGTCGTCGGGAGAGAAAAAATCAAGACACGAAGAAAGTCCGGTGCCTTTCTATCTAGTCGGAAAAAAATTTCAAAGAGACCGCGAGATAGAAGAAGTTGAGAAGTCCTTCTCTCAAGTGAACGGCATATTGAGCGACGTAGCGCCTACGATTCTGGAACTGATGGAAATACCGAAACCCGAAGAAATGACCGGAGACAGCTTGCTTCGATTATTGTAATAATCGAAGCAAGCAAACTCTAAGCTCTAAATTCTAAACGCTAAACAAAAACTAAATATCAAAAAATATAAATCAAAAAAACTTATTAACAAAACTAAAGCCCCCTAACTTTGGGGGCTGTTTTAATGTATCTTTAGGCCGACCTTGAGACCGACAGAAGGAAGCACTGCCATATCGGTGCGGTAATGCGCTCGGAGGCCATCGAATTCAACGATACCAAACCGTATGACCCTGATGCCGACAACCGGCTCAATGCTTAAGATTTTCAGGAACTCTTTCCGAACAGCTACGGATAATTCCGGATAGATGAGTCCGGCATTCTCGATGTCGAACTTCGGCACTTCCGCGTTGCGCAGCGGGAAAACATTTACATAAGAAATGAACTCCCCGTATCTTTCCTGGGAAGTCCTGTTAAGTGTTTCTCCGGGCGAGCCCCAGAGAATGGTCAGTGAGGGAATTACCTCTATGGGATACTTCTTGAAGAAGCTCTGCTTCCGAAAGGTTCTAAAAGTAAAGTAGACCCCCTCGTCCCATCTTTTTGTTTGGGTGGCTTCTCGCCGGAGACCAATGGCAAAACCAGACAGGAGAATTTTGTTCTTCTTAAAGCTCTTCTCCACTTCCGCTTCAACGGCATACCACTTAAATTCTTGTTCTGCCACCGAACCTTTGGTGGCGTCTATCTTGCCAAGCAATCTTGTTTGGGCCTCGCATTTGGAAGCAAGAAGGAAAATTGCAATAACGAAAATAATTTTTTTCATTTTCATTACTCCTCACCCACAAGCTTCTTGAACAAAGGTCTTTTGACCAACGGCTGGCCGTTGTTGATATTGGTTACCAGTCCGAAAGGATTATCTCCCCCCTCCTGGTCACCGACCCAGAGGGCATACCAGCAGATCATTTCGGGATGGAATGTGTTGACCAGCCGGGGATAGAAGTTTTCTACCCAATCCACCTGAAGCTCCGGGCCATACGCGCCGGTCTCGGTCACCCAAATCCTCTTGTTGGCCAGCTGTGAGCCGTATTTGGCGAAAACCGCCGCGTACCTGGACAACGCATGGTCGCTGTAGACATTGACCGCGATAATGATGTCCATTTCCAACATTCCCAGCTCAAGGAACCTTTCAAGTTCAACTGCTCCGATCGACCCGCTTCCGAAAGTCGGCGGGCTGGTCAGAACCACGCCCGGATAATTCTTCCGGACATGCTCGTAAAGCCGCTTGAACTTGAGCATAAATACTTCGGGGGTCATAAGGGGGTTGTCGCCGGGAGCGCCGCCCCCGCCAGTGCTAATCTCGCCGGCTATCTCCCAGATATCTGCCGGATACTGGCGGTAAATGCTGTCAAAGGCATTTTCCCAGCCGTAGATTTCAAGGTCTTGAAGACCGATAATGCCGAATATCTTGAAGCCCATCGTTCTGGCCCGGTGGAAATAATCCAGCCCATCGCCATTAACAAATGAGCCCCCGAACCTGACCCAGGTCAGCCGGCCGGCTTGCTTGAGTTCCCCGGCGAGCTGCATCTGTTTTTCCAGTTCCGGCGCACCGTTAAATCCCGGTGTGTGGATGACAACGCAGGGCGACCAATCAGGAAGCGTTGAAAACCCAGAATTAGTGATGGAAGATGGTCCGGCAAGATTGAATAATCTGTCACACGCCAGCGTAAAAGACAGAAAAACGCTTGTTGTCAACGCCAAAATCAATCGTTTCTTTGCCATTTTTCTCTCTTTTTTAAAGACCCAAGTTGGATATATTGTATAAAATCTAATGTATTTATCAAGAGGAACTGATCATTACTTAATTACCCCGCCGCCGAGAAGTTCATCGTCTCTATAGAATACTGCTGACTGGCCGGGAGTTACTGATTTAAGCTGGTAAGCTGGTAAGCTGGTAAGCTGGTAAGCTAAATTACAAAGTTTAATAACAACGGGAATTGATTCGGAACGATAACGAATTTTTACATTAATTTTAGCCGGTAATTTTGGTTGTTTTTCCGTCCAGTTTACGTTTGTGATTTGTGTTTTGTGTTTTATATTTTGTCGCGCGCTCACATATATAATGTTCCTCTTAATATCCTTGCGCGCGATGTAATACGGCCCTTTGCCGTTCTTTATATCCAAGCCGTGCCTTTGGCCGATGGTGTAATAATAAACGCCATCGTGCTCCCCGACCAATTTTTTGCCGGTATCCAAAATTCTGCCCCTTTTCGGCTTAATGTAATTTTTTAAAAATTCTTTCACATTCAAGGGTCCGACAAAGCACACGCCTTGACTGTCTTTCTTGTCCGCCGTCGGCAGGCCGAATTTTTTGGCCATTCTTCTAACTTCCGGTTTTGTATAGTCGCCAATTGGAAATAAACAGTACTTCAACTGTTTTTGAGTTAATGTCCACAAGAAATAACTCTGGTCTTTGTTTTTATCAATAGCAATTTTCAATTTATAATTTTCAATTTTCAATGAATTTTCAATGTTTAAATTTCCAATTTTTTTAGAATTTTTAATTTTGAGTTTGTTTAGAGTTTCGAGTTTAGAGTTTCGAGTTTCCCGCTGTAAGCGGGCGTAGTGTCCCGTTGCAATATAATCCGCTCCTTCTTTCAATGCCTTCTCCAAAAATAATCCGAACTTAATGTGCTTATTGCACATCACATCTGGATTAGGCGTTCTGCCTGACCGGTATTCTCGGATCATATAGTCAGCCACTTCCCTCTTATATTCTTTGGAAAAATCCCAGGTCAGTAAAGGAATACTAAGCTTAGCCGCCACCTTCATTGCATCTTCGCGGTCTTTTTGCCAGAGGCAAAAAGATGAATTTTGAATTTGGAATTTTTCCGCCGAAGGCGGATCCGCCTCTGGCGGAGAGTTTTGAGCTTGTTTAGAGTTTAGAGTTTCGAGTTTCGAGTTTGTCCCGTAGGGGCTCCACGGTTTCATAAAAACACCGGTTACATCATAACCTTGTTTCTTTAACAAAGCGGCGGCAACAGAAGAATCCACACCACCACTCATTGCTACATAAATTGTCTTTTTTTCTTGACTCTTCATTGTTAAATTAGTATAGTATATGTTAAGTTTTTTTACAAAAATGGGGTCTGGTTGTTTGACTTTATCTGCGGTTTGCTGACAATAAATCTCATCTTAATCTCTTTGGTCAGAGGTGATTGGTTCGTTGTTTTGTTCTTTCTAATCTTGATTGGGGGTAGTATTGTTTTTTCTGCTTCGAATAATCGAAAAGGGGACTGTGTCTTTAAAATTATTTCTTTATTTGTTGGGTTTTGTTTTTTTATCTTATCTCAAAATTTCTTTTTTATTTTTTTTGCCATGGCTCCGCTTTTAAATGCGTTACCAATAATACTTAACAACTGGATGATGCCGTGCAGTCCAAAAGCAATCACTAAAATGCTGGGGAGATTAGAAGAGGTAGATGGGTTTGGCCAAATAAAAGGCAGGGCGGGATACTGTTATACCGGCCCCGAGACAAAGCTGGCAATGTTGGGAGATAATTTCTATATAAAACAGCTTAACGGCGTACTTTCGGTCGGTGATATTGTCTTTATTCTCGACCTTATGTACGGCATTGTTTATGAACTACAGATTTTGGAATTCACATAAAATCCCCGCTTCTCGCGGGGTATTTAAATTAGGTAGGGCATTCGCAATTCGCATCATTCGCATGAAATTCGCATATTGGCATCGCATTTACGGCAAATCGTTTTTTATCAGATAATCCAGCTTGGCCATAAAATCGCGGGTTTCATTTCTCAATCCCCCTCTTGAGTCCTTTCGAGTCGGGCTTAGGGCGGTGATCCAGCCGACAAAGGCCTTTGAAATGGTGGCACTTAAAGAATTGTGGACCCACTTGGGAGCGCCGTTATAGGAAGCGGCCAGATATTTCTCCCGTTCCGGGTCAACCAGTATTTTTGGTCCGAATTTTTTAACAAGGGGTTCTAAATTGACCTTATGAAGCAGGATAGCCGCCATCATGGAGTTCAGATGGTCTCCCGCGCCGTCGCGGAAATCTACCGTTAACATCGCGGCGCGATGGCCGGTTCTTATATTTCCATAAGTTCCCGGCGTGAACTGTATCCATCCGCAGGCACTTACACCATTACAAGTGTATCTCCAGGCATTTTCTTTATTGGCGCCGAGAATTATCAGCACTCGTTCAACCGTCTTCTTCGGATCAAGCTGGAATTCCGTGAAGTCGCCTTGTTCCAGAAGAGGAATGCGTTCAAAAAATTTTGGCGATAGAGCTTCTCTGTCAATATGAATACCTCGCTCCTCAAGAGTATCAAACGCTTTGGCAACTACGCTTTTAAGGTAGTTCGCTCCCGCTTGAACCAGAACGCTTCTATTTTCTTCCAGTTCAAAGAATTCAGAGTGAGGCACGTAGAGAAATCCAACAACAATTTTCTTTGTCTCTTTTTTTGGTTTTCCGTTTACAATTCTTGTGACCGGAATCATTTCCTCTCTTGGCCAGAGATTTTTGATGACAACCGTGTTTTCCGGGGCCGTCACCCGATACAGCGTATTCCACCAGTTCCATCTGATGCCGTTCGGACGCTCAACTATTTCTATTTGATAGCCATCAGGCGCCACGATACTCACACCGTTTATGTCTATTTTGATCTGGACGGCAATTACTTCAACCTCACCCGTTTTTGTATTAAAAAGTTTGAGTCCCAATGTTCTTTCTTCATCGGTTGATCTCTTTTGTGTCACTGATTTGCAAACTTCAATACTCTCGTCCCACAAACCGCTTCTTTTATCGCATTCGGCTTGGGTTTTATACGACAAAATGGTGTATCTATTCTCGTAATAAGCAATTTCTCTTGAGCCAATCGAGACAGGTACCCTTGCCAGCTCATCGTCTTTTTCAGCCAGTTTGTCCAGAATACTCCAAGAACTCTCCGGACTTAAAACATCCGCCTGTTGACCCGTAGAAAGAATGGTTCCTTGTTGATAGAGTATCCTGTCCGGGAAAAGACCGAACGCGCTAAAGCCGCCACTCACGGCAAAAACGCCTAGAATTAAAAATCCGGAAGTCAAAAAGATCAAGGTCTTATTATTTTTCATTTAATTTCCGTGTTAGTCCGCTATTTATCCGGCACTGCTGAATAAATATTAGCAAAATAAAAACCCGCTTGAAAGCAGGTTATCAGGGCAGGACTTAGGTCATAAAAAGATCGCGTCGGAATTATCTCTAACGTATCGGTATATCCTAAGATACATAATAGTTTCATACACAAGCGAGGAAGCCGATGTTACAAACACTCTGCCTCTTCTTTCCAAATGAACCTGGTCCCACTTATCAAGATAGATCCGAGTCGAAGGAATAACACGCCCTACAACACTGCTGTTATAGGCGGCCACTTGTCTCTCTCCCAGATCGGTGAAAAAGTCGTTTTTCCCTTCAAGAAGAGCAAGCATAGAATCAAAATTATCGTTCTGGAATTTTGCCAATGCGCTCTTTGTATTCGGGCCGAATATTCCATCAGCCGTGATACCCAGACGCTTTTGTAATTCGCGCACATCATCTCCTCGCGCTCTATTCTGCGACAAGTCGCGCCGGAACACGTACATATTTTGACCACCGGATAAGTTCATAAAGTTCCGGGTTATAAAGCCAAAAAACCCGGAGCTCCTTTCCGCGGCCATAAAGGCCTTCAATGTGACATCGAGATGGACGATAGCTGACTTTATTCCTTCGATGTGGCCGGAGTGAGGATAATCGCCGGCCGAACCGCATCCGGGCGGGATCCCCGCTAAGGGATAATTTTTGCGTATGACGTTCTCGCATGTTGGCGGATAGATCTGCATCAGTCCGGCCGCTCCGGCCGAGCTCCTTGTCGGATTATACGCAAACTCGCCATTGGCGCCGATTACTTCAGCGACGCGTCGGTAGGGGTTGAGCTCTTCCGCTCCATTCTCAAATTCTTCAAACCATTGGTGGTCTGATTGTTCAATAAAAGGAATATACGGCAAAACATTTCCGAACCACTTATCGGCAACCTCCGCCAAGGTGCTGTCCGGGAACGCCAAAGAAGGAACATTGCGGTTGCGCAGATCCTCCAGAGCGTCTTTAAGGTCGCTCCGATAGTGCGTCATCCCCCGTAAAGCAATGTCAGGAAAAAATTCCCGCCACTTCAAAGAGAAAGGAGAATAGTAGACGGGATCCTGTCTGCCCACGGGCAGCCAGGAATTAAGGATCACCGCAAATGAAGGCCTGCCGGGGACATGATAAGGAGTATTATAACCGTTCCAGATCTTGCCGCGCGGTCCGTCTTCAATATCTACTGCTACGCCGGGGGTTTTATTTATTAACACAGGACGCCCATTCTCGATCTTTCTTTCTATCAGCACAGGAACTACCGCGCAAGTACCCGTATCAAGAAACCAAAGCGGAATTTCCATATGCTTATAACCCTGAAGGTCCCTGGGAATAAAAGTTCCATCGCTTCGCTTCAAATATTCCCTATATGGAACAACGGTCGCATCCAGCACGGCAAGTTTGAGCGAAGCCGCCTGGACTAACGCCGCGTCCTTTGCTTTTGCAAAATCACACTCTGCCCACGCCGGCGTGTTTTCGGATAAGATAAACAATGCCGCCACAATGAAGAAACGGGGAAATATCTTGAACCGTCGGAGCTTTATGGTTCTCACCGGCATCCTCGCTATAAAAGAACATAGAAGTAAGTTAACAAAAATCCCTAAAAACACAAAACATAAATCCGTTTGTGTCTTATGTCTTTATTTGTGCTTTGTGTTCTGTGCTTTGTGTTCTGTGCTTTGTGTTCTGTGCTTTGTGCTTTAAGAACCTCTAGCAACTAGTCGCTAGAGGTTCTTCTCTATTTCCGCGGCGATATTTTGAATTCCATTGGCATATCGATTGCACGCGGAGGTTGAACATCTGGAATTTCCGCTGATATAGGCCTTGGCCGCGGCTATTTCGGAAGAGCGCGTCTGCGCCGTCGCGCCCCTGCGAGCCAGATAAAAAGCGGAGGCCGTAAAAGCGTCTTCAAAATTCCAGGGATCGGCCGGATAATGTCCGGTAATTCGAGAAACATCTTCTTCATAACCCACCCATGTTGACGGTATGAATTGGGCCGGACCCATCGCGCCGCCATAGCCATAGCCGGGCCAGCACGATATTGGAAGCTGAAAAGGGTCTCTGCCCAATTTGGCGGCAACCGAAAGCAAGACCGGTAGATCTCTTGTGGGGTGAATGCCTCTCGCCGATACTTTTCCTGTTTCAATATGGCGCGAAGCCCCACTTGTAGCATCTACGATATTACATTTGCCTACATTACGTCCGAGCCCTGTTTCATATTCAAGAAGCGCCAAAAGGAATGCCGGCCTTATCCCCGTACCGACAGCCGCAAGCTGGGCATATCTGACCGCGTCTTCAGCGGTAATTCCGCTTTCAACGAGAAATTTAATTTGAGCTCTTATTGCGTCCAGATCTTTTTGGGAGCGCTGAACCATTTTTTGAAATGTTGCCTCTTGACCTTTGGTTTCTTTAAGCAATCTGTCCACGGATGATCTGCCCTGACTCAACCTTTGCCGTTCAAGGGCTTCTATCTTGCGCGCCCTATCAAGTTCCGTCAGTTTTTCTTCCAATGTTGTTTGGTATGTCTCAAGCTCAATCTTTAAGGTCTTCATTTTAGTTATCGTTGCCTGTAAATTTTCCTGATTCGTCTTTATGTCGTTCAGCGCGTTAAAAAAATCCGACAGGTCATCATAAGAAAGAAGGACTTCGGTCAAACTTTTATTATCACTATGATCAATAAGCTTGATAAATTGACTAAGCGCGTCTTTGTGCTTTGAGACCTTTTCCTCAATATCTTGTATGTTTTCTTGGGTAGTTCCTATCTCAAACGACGTTTCTCCTATTGATAGCTCCAACGAACGAATACCGAGTTCGATCTGACGAATCTGCGCGTTAAGAACGTTCACTTCATTCTGAAGCGTGCGGGATTGTCCTTGTGTCTCTGCTATCTGTTGTTGCAAGCCGGCGATCTCTTGTTCTATTGCCTCTATCTGCCTCTGGCGTTCGGCAATTTCGTCCTGCACGGCGGCATTAGAATATGGAATATGGAATATGGAATATGGAATAAAGAAAAATGAAAAAATTGCTATCGCAACAAGGGTGCAAAGCAGGGCGCAGAATTGTGCCCTGCGAAGTGGGGTACAGAATTGTACCCTGTGTAGCAGGGCGCAGAATTGTGCCCTGTGGATTTTGTTATTAACACTAGTCACAATAAGTAGTATACTTAAAATAACGATGAATCACAAAGCCATTTACTCTATTTCGGTTATTATTTTTTGCTCTGTGTTTTTGGGTCTGTTTTCGTTAACCGCAAACGGAGCTCCGGTGATAATGGGCATAGAGCCGTTAAAAGCAGTACCGGGCGAAACGGTAACTGTTTTTGGATCTGAACTTTCCGGAACAGTAGATCTCAAGTCAAGTCAGGGTTTAACCTACAGCACATCCGGAACTTTCAGCAGTTCCGGCAATGAATACAGGTTTGAAGTATCAAACAGCTTGCCCGCCGGATCATATACTATCAGTATAACCAGCGCAGACGGCAATATTGAAAGTCCTCAAACGTTGACGGTCAACAACGGCGGCAAACCATTCGGCCTGGTCATAAGACCAAACATACCGACCGAGGGTTTGCCCACTTTTGGCGCATTGGTTGAAACAATATTTATATGGTCACTAAACATTTTAGGCATTGTGGTTTTCGTAATGATATTTTTTGCCGGATTCCAATGGTTCACCGCCGCCGGCAATACGGCCAAAGTCAACGAAGCCAGAGGAAGAATAACCAACGCCGTCACCGGGGCCATCATACTTCTTGCGGCGTGGATAATTCTCTACACGATAAACCCCGATTTGGTCGGAGGAACATTCACCCTACCAGGTGTGGGGGGGCCTCAAAACACAGGAAGCCAAACTAATCCTTGATTATGTTCTACATTATCGGATTAATACTGGTGCTCGGCATGATATTTTCTGCTACGACCGGGGTTAATTTTGCCGGTGATTTGTGGAATAAAATGACGAATCGGGTCAATGAATTAGCTTTCCCGAAATCTCAGAAAGAAATAGTCATAGATAATTTAAAATCACAATCTAATCTGCTGGATAGATTCTTCTCCGACACCGCGCTGAACCTGCTTCAAGATGAGAACATCTCTCCCGAAGACAAAAAATCAATTCAAGGCGCCATCCAGTCATTCGGGGACTCAAAAGACCTCGTTTCTCAAATAGAAAATTTAACCAAGAACGATAAGGGCATAACCAAAGCCCTCATTGAGAAGGTATTTAATCTAGACACAAAGTCGGAACCCGGCCCCGACCCAACCAGTATCCCCCCGAATTGCAATCTGGTCTGCGGCGAATAGTCGCTCAACCCCACCCCGTTTTCAGTTACTCTGTGCTATGGTCACGAGACCGTCAGGTAATTTTTAACATTGAAATCCTTTAACAAATCCTTTGATATTTGTTCATAATACGGATAAAAATTATAGCATCCGTTCCTCTTCCGTGAGTAAAACCACCAAAATTATTAAGGTCAGACCTCAATAATCTTGGTGGCTCACTCCAGATTTTCCGGCTAAATTTTTATGATTCCGCATTATTTCTCAAATATCTTAGTATTTGTGCCAAAGTATTTCAGTTGCTAAAAATTACCTAATGGCCTCGCTCCCTGGATGTCTTTACTTAATCGGTGAAGTCAGGAAAAAATTTCGCTCCTTAGCGTATTGAGTTTTCAAACGGCTCACTGGGTGAGCTGTTTGATTTTTGGCATAAGGTATAAAAATGCCGAGGAGCGAGGCCCCCGCTAAATTTTGAGAATGAGCAGTTTGGTTATCTCCAACTTTGTCGATCAAGTCAAGACATCTAGAGAGCGAAATCTCTTGCTTCTTTTTATCACTTGATGACGAGTAGTTAGCAGTTGCAGATGAGCGACGCTATATTTGAGAGCGAGGAGCAAAATGACTGAAGGTCATTTTGTCCGAGTGAACAAAATATACGAAGTATTTTTCTGGGAAACCGAGTCGGGGATGTCAGGTTCGGTCGGGATTTTGGCCGACCGCATGGCCTGACAGGGGTGACCCCGAGCGGTCAGAAAAAT
>Ga0210057_1005957_pt1 | contig 15386 bp, 18 predicted proteins | sample CryGeyCG2114_010_2_FD_183968 | JGI IMG/M metagenome (GOLD analysis project Ga0210057, IMG submission 183968) | Groundwater microbial communities from aquifer - Crystal Geyser CG10_big_fil_rev_8/21/14_0.10 (SPAdes) (version 2) | ecosystem: Environmental > Aquatic > Deep subsurface > Groundwater ... | reverse complement strand
ATCGGCCATGTATTCGCCTTTGGCCTGACCGGCAAAGGTCTTTTCCGTCGGCAGCGGCTTTAATTCGCCTTCTTCTATTTTCGCGTAACACTCGCTGCAATAAACCGGCCGGCCGGGGGTCGGCTCGAAAGGAACTTCCGCTTCCTTGCCGCAAATCGAACAAACGGCCTTGAATTTATCCTGCGGCATTCCCGACTCGGTCCAATCCAGAATTTCTTTTTCCACCACGGAATTCGGCCGTCCGTACCGTTTGCAGGAATTCTTGATGATTTCTTCTTTGGTGACATGCGAGGTTCTAATCTTAAAAGGAGGCAGGGTTAAAGCCGAAAAAGGGCGGCAGGTTACGCCGTTTACCATCAGTCTTAAATAAATATGGTAGTTGGGAAGATTTACCAAATCCTGCTGGGTAAATTCCGGAGAAAATTCCGCTTCCAAAAATTCGGCGTCAGCCGCCCCCACCCGGAAAATTATCATCGTCCCGACGTTTCCAAAAACCGCGTCCCTCACTTTAGTCGAAACGCCGTTCGAAAAGTCGGTAATAAGCTGGCCTATGTATTGATGGGCAAGCGTAAGATTCAAACGATATTTTCTGGCTTCGGAAAGTATCCCGGCAAAACTGTCGGTTGCAAAGTTTTGAAATTCGTCGACGTACAGATAAAAATCAACCCGCTCGTCTTCGGAGATTCGAACCCGCTCCATCGCCGCCAGCTGAATTTTGGTTATAATCATCGCGCCCAAAAGCGCGGAATTGTCTTCACCGATCCTGCCCTTTGATACGTTCACAAGAAAAATCTTCCCTTCGTTCATGATGTCGAAAATGTCAATTGTGCTTTTCGACTGCCCGACAATGTTTCTGATAAGCGCCGTGGAAAGAAACTGACCGACTTTGTTTTGAATAGGGGCGATGGCCTCGTTTCGAAACTGGTCCCGCCACTCTTCAAACTCATGAATCCAAAAAGATTTCACAACCGGGTCTTTAACATTGGCAATAATCTGTTGCCGGTATTCCTTGTCGACAAGAATTCTCGTCACTCCCAAAAGAGTGCTGCCCGGAGTATCAAGTAGAGCGAGAATCGCGTTGTTTAAAATATATTCCATTCTGGCCGACCAGACGTTCGACCAAATTTTGGTGAAAATACCCATAAGACCGGAGGCAACCAGGTGCTTATATTTCGGGTCCGGCAAGTCCAGAATATTAAAGCCGATGTGATTATCGGTATCGGCCGGGTTGAAATAAATAACGTCGTCAATTCTTTCTTCGGGAATCTTGGTGATAATATCTTCAACCAATTCACCGTGCGGGTCGACAACGCAAACCCCTTCGCCGTTTGCGATGTCCTGAATAATCATGTTATCCAGCATTGCCGATTTACCGGTACCGGTCTTACCGACGACATAGGTATGCTGCCGCCGGTCTTTGCGCTTAACGCCAAAAAGCCGGTGGGAATTCCTGAAGTTCGTTCGGGCAAGATAAATAACGTCTTTGTTATCGGTAAGCGGTGCCATGCATTAAAATTATAGGACTTAAAGAACTAATTGAGAAGTCTGCCGATATCCTGGACGGTTATAAGTATCATGAGAACCAAGAGAAGCAGAAAACCGAAGGCGTTAATGGCTATCTGGACTTTTCCGGGAACGGGTTTCGCCATTATTTTTTCAATCACAAGAAGAAGAGCCCGACCGCCGTCCAAAGCCGGAAAAGGAATAAGGTTTAAAACCGCGAGATTAACCGAGATAAAGGCGACGAATTGAAAGAGATAAACCAAGCCCAAAGACCCGGCCTTGCTGGCCAGAGAAAAAATACCAACCGGCCCGGCAACGGTTTTTAAGACTTCCGGCTGGGAAAAAAGTCTCGAGAAAAAATCAAAAAATCCGACAACCACCAAACCGAAAGTCGAAACGGTTGTTTTAAGGCCTTCGACAAAACTTCGGCCCAAAGAAGTGCCGGCGAAACCCACATCCACCAAGCTCACCCCCAAGGAGCCCTGCCCTTCCGGAGGTTTTTCCCGGCCCGTTAAGCTAAACTCAAGCATTTCTTCGCCTCTCATTATTTTCAAGTCAAAAACGCCGGCCGGAACGGCTTCCACCAAACGGACGAAGTCTTCACTCCAGACCGGGTCGGTAAAAACATTTCCTGCGTTTTTTAATTCCAAAATCACATCCCCCTCCTTCAGGCCGGCGATAGCGGCCGGAGAATCGGCCGCAACCTGAGCCACGATAAGATGGTTCGGCGCGCCGGCAAAGAGAACGGCGCTAAAAATGAGCCAGGCCAAAACAACATTCATGAAAACTCCGGCCAGAATCACAATGAGACGCCGAAAAACCGGCTGAGCCGAAAAACTTCCCGACTCGCCGGAAGCTCCCTCGGAGTTTTCCGAAGAGCCGTCTTCGCCGAATATCCGCACAAATCCACCAAACGGAAGAAGGTTTAAGCTGTAAATTGTTTCGCCTATTTTTCGGCCGAAAAGGCGGGGCGGAAAACCGATTCCGAATTCATCGACTCTGATACCGAAAAATTTCGCGGCCGTAAAATGTCCGAGTTCGTGGACAAGAATAAGAACCGATAAACCGATTACAACGGCAAGGAGTATCATAAACTCACCTCGGCCAGCTTAACTTCAAGGATTTTTTCGATTTCCTTGTTGCCTTTCTCCGTTTCTTCCTGAATTTTTTCCTTTAACTTGAATTTCCCGTCTTCGGAAATTTCCCCTTCTCCTTCGGATTTCTGAGCCGCCTTGTTGGCGTCATCGCGGAAGTTGCGAACCTGAATACGGTAACCTTCGGCCACTTTTCTCACGTGACGGCTTACTTCTTCCCTTCTTTCCTGAGAAAGCTCCGGCAGGCTGACCCGTACCATCATACCGTCGGCGGAAGCGGAAACGCCCAAATCCGAAGCTTCAATGGCTTTTAAAACTCCGGTTATCGCTTCTTTATCCCAGACCTGAATAATTATGTTTCGGGGCGGTTCAATACTGGTTGTTCCCACCTGCTTTAAGGGGACAAGCTGGTCGTAATAATTAACCTTTAAGTCTTCAAGAAGGGCCGGGTTCGGCCGATTGGTTCTTATCCCTTGAAAATCTTTGCGAAGCGCTTCAATCGCGCTTTTAATGTTGTTTTTAAATTCTTCGATTATTTTTTCTTCCATTTTAATAGCCCAGTAAATATTCTATTGCTTTTCTTTGAAGACCTTCATTTAAATTGTAGCGGTAGATGACCGATTCACGCAACAGAAGCTCTTTTAAAACTTTTGAGTTTTTGGTTACTCCTTTGCGGTAGAGAGAAACTATTTCTTCGGAGAGGTCTTTCTGAAGACTTTCCGAGCCATTTGCCGCCGAAGCTTTGCCGGTAATAATTTCAACGGCAACTCCTATCCGATTGAAAGAACGGCCGGCCGTTTCCTTCGCTTTCGATTCCGAAACGCCGAGTTCCTTAACCAGAAAACTTTTAATCTCCTCCGAAGAAAAAGAAGGGAAATAAACCCGGGTCAGGCGGGAAAGAAGCGGCGCGAAGAAAGTCTGAGAATCGGCGGCAATAAAAATTATCATTGCTTTTTCCGGAGGCTCTTCGACAATCTTCAAAAGGGCTCCCTCTGCTTCGGCAGTCAGGGTTTCGGCATCTCTTATAACAGCGAGGCGTTTCGGTGATTTAAAAGGTCTGGCCGCCAAAAAGTTTTTTATTTCCCTGGCTCTGTCCACTCCGATTTTCCCCTTCTCGTCGGGCAGGAAAAACTTTGAGTCAATAAGCGGTTTTTCACCGGCGGAAGCCGGTTCGAATTCGCCGTATTCGAGAAAATAAGCCAGCGCGCGGGCAAAGTAAAATTTTCCTATTCCCGAAGAACCGTAAAAGAGATAAGCGTGACTTAAGGCATCGGAGTGCGTAAGACGACTGAATAGTTTCTTCTTATCTTCGTGGCCGTATAACATTAGCGTTTGCTAAGCAAGGTACGTTTGTAAACGTCCAAATGGCCAAGAATAGTGGCTGTTCCCCGGCTTACGCAGAAAAGGGCGTCTTGGGCGGTATAGGCCGCCACGCCCAAAGAACGTTTGAAAAAATCTTCGAGATTTCGAAGCTGGGAACTCCCGCCGGACAAAATTATTCCTTTCTCCATAATGTCCGCGGCAAGCTCGGGCGGAGTAACGTTGAAAACGGATTGAACGGTATCCATAATTTCCAAAAGATGCGAATTTATCGCTTCGGCAACTTCGTTCGAAGACACCACCAAATCGCGCGGAAGACCGGACGGCAGGTCCCGACCGCGCACTTTCATTTCAAGTTTTGCCCGGTTTGGCATAGCCGTTCCGACTCCTATTTTTATGTTTTCGGCTGTTCCTTCTCCTATCGCCAAACCGTATTTTTTCTTGATGTATTCGGTAATAGCCTGGTCAAAACGGTTGCCGGCTACCCTTAAACTCGCCCAAGTAACGATTCCGCCCAGCGAGATTACGGCCACCTCGGTGGTGCCACCGCCGATGTTTACCACCATGTTTCCTTCGGAAGAATGTATCGGGATACCCGCGCCCAGAGCGGCAAGGAGCGGCTCTTTGACAAGGTACACTTCCTTTGCGCCGGCTTCACGAGCCGCGTTATAAACAGCCCGATATTCGGTGGAAGTTATGCCGGCCGGAACGGAAATAACCACTTCCGGTCGAAAAATATTGAAAGAACCGATACTTTTACCGATAAAATATTTTAGCATCGCCTGAGTTACGTAATACTCGGCGATTACTCCGTCTTTTAACGGTTTGTAGGTAACGATATCTTCCGGTGTTCGGCCGACCATCTCTTTAGCTTCCGAGCCGACCGCAAGCACGGTGTTGTCGGGCTTGCGCAAAGCCACCACCGTCGGTTCGTTGATTACTATTCCTTTGTCGGGAAGAAAAACCAAAGTATTAGTTGTTCCCAAATCTATGCCTATTTTTCTTATGAACATTTAAAAAAAATTAATTACAATCATTCAACTCTTTTAATATCGGCTCCCAAATATCTTAATCGCTCGTCAATCCGTTCGTATCCCCGATCGATTTCTTCCACTCCGGAAATTTCCGATTCTCCTTCGGCGATTAAGGCCGCCGTAAGATGCGCCATTCCGGCCCTTAGGTCCGGAACTTCAAGACGAGCGCCCCGCAAAACGGTAGGTCCCGTAATTTTCGCGCTGTGGGGAAATTTTTCCGAGAACCGGCATTTTTCGCCGAGACACTCTTTTGACACAATAATCTGTGCGCCCATTAAATTCAAGTCTTTTGTGTAACCGAAACGGTCTTCGTAAATCGTCTCGTGAATCTCCGACCGACCCTCGGCCTGAGTAAGGAGGATGGCAATCGGTTGCTGCCAGTCGGTCATAAAGCCGGGATGGGTGCCGGTTTCAATCCGGGTAGATTTTAGATTGCCGGCGCGCCAAAACCTGATGCCGCCGTCGAGCACTTCATAATCACCGCCTATTCTCCGCAGGGTATTCAAGAAAGTTATCAGATGTTCTTGAAGGGCGTCTTTTACAAAGACATCGCCCGAAGTCGCAATGGCGAGAACGGCAAAAGAAACGGCTTCGTTTCTATCGGGCATTATCCGGTGTCGCGCTCCCCGAAGACGGGGAACTCCTTCAATATAAATAGTGCGGCTTGCCCCAAGTTCGATTATTCCGCCCATCTTCTGGAGAAATTTTATAAGATCGATAACTTCCGGCTCGAGGGCCGCATTTTTTATTACTGTCCGACCGGAGGCAAGAACCGAAGAAAGGAGAGCGTTTTCGGTCGCTCCGACCGAAGGAAACCGAAGAGCAATTTCCGCGCCCTGCAATCCTTTCGGTGCCCGAGCTTTATAGGAATTTTCGGAGACACTTATTTCAACACCGAGTTTTTTCAAGGCTTCCAGGTGAATATCAACCGGTCGGGCGCCGATTTTATCTCCGCCCAATACCGGGACCTCGGCTTCGCCCGCTCTCGCAAGAAGTGGCCCAAGAGCAAGAATCGGCAAACGATTACGACGGGTAAGGGAGCGAACCTCGGTGGTTTTTATGGTCGGGGTTCTCACGGAAACCGTGTTTCCGTCTTTCAAAATTTCCGCTCCCAATTCCTCGCAAAGCTCGGAAGTAATGGCCGTGTCACCGATGGCCGGGAAATTCTCGAAAATCGAGGTTTCCTCGGTCAGCATTGAAGCAACCAAAAGTTTTGTCGCGGCGTTCTTGGCGCCGGAGAGCTTTATCTCGCCCTTCAGGGGCCGCTTGCCACTTACGATGAACTTCATTAATTTGTAGTATACTATCCCCAACCCCCCATGAAAAGACACATCCGGCACATTCTTTTTTCGGTTTTTGTTCTCCTTTTCCTGATAATCGGGAGCTATCTCATCCTTATCGCTCAAGGTTTCACCGTTGATTTTAAAAACTTAAGAGTAGAAAAAACCGGTGCCATCTTTTTAAAATTCAACCCTCGTAATGCCGTTCTCTCGATAAACGAGGAAGAAACCGAACACACCCAAAAAGGCCTGCTCTCTTCGGGAGGGTTGATTGTAAAAAACTTAATTCCGGGTTTTTATGACCTGAAAATTTCCAAAGAAGGATATTATGACTGGACCAAAACTTTGGAAGTCCGTTCGGGACTTATAACATCTGAAAGCCACATAAGGCTCTGGCCAAAAAAATTTCCGGGAGAAATGCCTTTGGGAGAAAACGTAGAGGATTTTTGGCTGACCGGAAAAGGGGTAGTGTACAAAAATAAAAACAGCGGAATTATCTTCGAAGACACGGCCTTGAAGGGTGACACGGTATTTCTCTCCGAACTTGAATCAAAACTTTTGGTAACGAAAAGTGGAGAAGATTATTTCTTAATTGACCTCGAAAAACCCCGCTCGGCCGTAAATCTGACCCATCTCTTCAACTCTCTGAAACAACGCCAACTAAACCTTCCGGGGGTAGTACCCGTAACCGGAGTTTTCTTTCACTCGTTCAGTCCCAATAAAATTCTTGTAACAAGCTGGACTTCCCTCTACGCGATTGACGTTAAAAAAATAGAGATAGAAAAACTGGTTACCCTCGAGAACATAAAACTGGCCCGAACCGGCGCAAACGACGCCTTCGTGACCGACGACAAGGGGAATCTCACAACCATAAATCTCCTCCTAAAAACCGTTATCGGCGAACCGATAGAGCTCGGAGAAGTTAAAGACTTTAGAGTAGATTCCGAAGGAACGGACATTTACGCTCTTACCTCCGAGGGAGAGCTAAAAATCTACAATCGGTCGTCCGGAAAAATCGAAACTATTGCCCAAAAAGTTGAAGATTTTGAAATTTCTCCCGAAGGGAAAAGAATGATTATCACCACAGCCGACGGCCTAAAAATATTTTATATCAAGAAATTCGAAGAGGATTTAAAATACGAAGCCGGGACGCTTATGGAAATACCGAATACAACGGCGGAAATAAAAGAACTCGTCTGGCTTGCGAATTTCCCGAATTATATAGCTTTCCTGAAAGACGGAGTTTTGATTTTCCAGGAAACGGACTCAAGAGAGCCGACAAATTCAAATCCCCTTCTGGAGGGGATTCGAAAATACGGGGTAAGGGACAAAAAACTTTATCTCCTGAAAGAAAACGGCGAGCTTATCGTTTTCTCCATTGCTGAGGACGTCTAGCTTTTCGAAGACCCGGTTTTTTCCTCTCAACCATTCTCGGGTCGCGCCTCAAGTAACCCAGGGCTTTCAAACGCGGCCGGGTTTCTCCGTCAAAAGAGATAAGAGCGCGAGAAATACCGAGCCGAATAGCTTCGGCCTGAGCGGCAAGGCCGCCGCCCCGCACCATTACCGTAGTTTTTATGCCGGACAAGGTCAGTTGTTCAAAGGGCGAAATTATAACGCTTTGATCCTTCTTAACCGGAAAGTATTCTTCAAGATTTTTATCGTTGACCAGAATGCTGTTTTTGCCTTCTTTTTTACCGAAAGGGAAAATTCTTACCCGCGCGACGGCTGTTTTCCGGCGGCCGACGGCCTCAACATAACGCTCTCCCGAAGCTTCTTTTGTTTTTTTGGTCTTGGTAGTTTTTGCGGTTGTCATATTACTTTATAATCAGTCTTTTCATTCTTTTCTTCAACAGCCTGTTCTTGGGAAGCATTAATCTTACGGCGTGCATTAAAACCCAGTTCGGGTCTTTCGCAAAAGCTTCGGCGTAGGTTTTTTTCTTAAGGTGCCCCAGGGGTCCGGAATGCCGGTAGTAAACTTTCTGATCCGCCTTTCGGCCGGTTACAACCATACTCTTAACATTCGTCACAATAACTGTATCATCGCCCTCCAAACGCGGTTCGTATTGAGGATTCTTTTTCCCCTGTAAGGTAACGGCTATCTCCGAAGCCAACCTCCCTAATTTTTTTCCTTTGGCGTCTATAGTGTATTCCATGTCGATTTTATTTGACGAACAAAACGTAAGCCATTTTTGCTCCGTCGCTTTTTCTCATCTTCGCGACTTTCAAAACCCGGGTATATCCTCCTTTTCTTTCCTTGTAACGGGGGGCAATTTCGTTGTAAAGCTTGTAAGCGGAAGATTTGGGGAGAGTTCGAAGAAGAATCCTAAGATCGCTAACGTTTCCTCCTTTGGCTCGGGTTACCAATCGATCCACAACGGATTTTATCTCCTTTGCCCGGGTTTCGGTAGTTAAAATTTTTTCGTCCCGGACCAGGTTACTTGCAAGCGTCTTTAAAAAAGAGCGACGTTCGCCCTTCTTCCGGCCGAATTTTTTCCCTTTCTTTAAGTGCCTCATGACTGCTTGTTAGCTTTTCTTGGATTTGCTCTTTTTCTTTGTTCCCGATTCCTTTTCCTCCTCTTTAACAACTTCTATTTTTGTCACTTCAATCTGAGATATTTTTTCGAAGTGGTCCTTCAAAATATTCGAAGCTTTGTGGAGGGCTTCCGAAGGACTGATTGAACCGTCCGTTTTGATGCGCATCTTCAAAAGATTGTAGTCGGTTCTTTCTCCAACACGCATGTTCTCCACCGAAAACTCCACCTCCGAAACCGGAGAGAAAATAGCGTCGAGAACGATGGTACCGACATTCAGTCTCTCAAGGCGACGGGCCTCCGCCGGAACATAACCAAGTCCTTTCTCAACGGTTAATTCCATATCAAGTTCGGCATTTTTCTTGGTAAGAGTCGCGATTGGAAGTTCGGGATTTACTATTTTTACGAGGGTTGTCGACTCTATATCACCGGCCGTAATTTGACGGTCACCTTTAACGGTAAGTTTCAAAATTTGAGGTTCGTCGGCAAAAAAGTGAAACCTGACTTTTTTAAGATTCAGAATGAACTCTACCAAATCCTCCACCATGCCCGGAATCGTGGAAAACTCATGGTCGGCTCCTTTTACTTTTATTTGAGTAATAGCGGCGCCCGGTAAAGAAGAAAGAAGAGCTCTTCTTAAGGAATTTCCCAATGTCGTCCCATAACCGGTGTAAAGTCCTTCAATATGAAAAACACCGACTTTCTCGTCTTCGGAAACTTTCTTTATTTTGACCGAATCACTCAGGTAAGAATATTTCATGATTTTGTTTTTTATTGTGAATAAAATTGACCGACCAAATTAACGTCAAAGGGCAAGCTCATGTCCTCCAACGCCGGATATCCTATACATTCGCCTGTTAAGTTTTCCTTGTCAAGCTTGAGCCAAACCGGCGGTTCGTACTGTTTGAGCTTCTCTCTCAAATCTTCAAACATTTTTTTACCCTGCGATTCCGGGCGAATCGAAATCTTGTCTCCTACCTTGACGCTATAGGAGGGGATATTCATTTTACGACCACCAACAGTAATATGACCGTGCGAAACAAGTTGTCTCGCCACCCGCATTGAAGGCGCAAGGCCAAGAGAAAACAGAACTCGATCAAGACGCCTCTCGAGGGTAAGAAGAGTTTTTTCAAGCGGGCCTTTAAACAGATTGGTCATCTGCTTATTTGTGAGGCCGTAAGTAATCTGAATTTTTTGTTTTTCCTGAAGCTGTTTTCCAAATTCAGAAATTTTTCTCCTTCTTCGGGACTGACCGTGCACGCCCGGCCGATAAGGGCGGCGAATCATCACACATTTCGGGCTGTTACAACGCTCCGACTTTATAAAAAGTTTGACTCCCAACGCTCTTTCTTTTTTTTCTTTTATACTTTTCATCTGTTTGTAAAACTAAACTCTTCTCGCCTTTTTCGGTCGCGGACCGTTGTGCGGAATCGGGGTCATGTCCTTAATCGACATAATGTCAAAGCCTTTAGCCACAAAGGAACGCAAGGCCGAATCGCGGCCGGCTCCCACGCCTTTTACAAAAATATCGACTTTAGTCGGTCCTGAACGGGCAAGTTTTTCCGAGATAGCTTCCGCCACTTTGGAAGCGGCAAAGGGAGTTGATTTCTTGGGACCGGAAAATCCCAAGCTACCGGCAGACATCCAGGCAATAACGTTCCCCTTGTTGTCGGTCGCCGTAACCACCGTATTGTTATAAGAGGCCCGAACGTAAATCCGACCGCTTTCATATTTTCCTTTCGCCGAACCGCCTTTCTTTTTGGCAAGAGTTCCTTCAACCGCTTCGGATTCTTTCAGAACCTCTTCTTTTGTTTTTTCGATAACTTTTTTCTTTCCCATAATTTTAGGCTCTATTTAAGATCCACTTTTCTTTTACCGCTGCCGGCGGTTTTTCGAACGTTTCCGCGAACCGTTCTTGAATTACTTTTGGTCCGCTGCCCTCTTACCGGAAGGCGCCTCATATGCCGGACTCCCCGATAAGCTTTAATGTCTTTCAAACGGGCAACATTCTGTTTTATAACCTGACGAAGCTCACCTTCAACTTTATAATTTTTTTCCATAGCCGACTGAATTTTATTTATTTCTTCGCCAGTCAGCTCTTTGGTCCTTTTATCGGGGCTTATTCCGACTTCGTCCAAAATCCTAATAGCCGAGGTCCGACCAACGCCAAAAAGATAGGTTAGAGCAATACCTATTTTTTTCTCGTCCGGTATGTTTGTTCCGATTATTCTCATCCCTGTCTTTGTTTATGTTTTGGGTTTTTCTTGCAAATTACATAAATTCGTCCGTTGCGACGGACGATTTTGCAGTTCTTGCAAATTTTTTTAACCGAAGCTCTTACCTTCATAAAATTTAAAGTCTCCTTACAATCCGACCCCGCTTGTCTTCAAGATTCGGCATCTCAACGATGACCCGATCACCGGGTATCACCCTGATGTAATGAATCTTCATCTTCCCGGCTAAGTGAGCCAGAACCTCCTTGTCGCCGTTAAGTTTTACCCTGAAAAGTAAACCTGGTAATGCCTCTTCAACAACACCTTCCTTTTGTATGCCTTTGTCTCTCATCATCAAACGATGTCAGTTTGAAATCCTAACAAAATGAGGGAATTCAGTCAATCCCCCGGCACGGATTGGCGAACCGAAGATTAATCCAAAATTATCTTAACTTTGTCGGGGTCGGCCGGCACCCGATTCACCCAAAAGGGCCAGAGAGAGATGTTTGCCCTCTCCAGACCGGCAATAAAGAAAACCGTCTTTCTCAACTCTTCTTCGTTTTGTCCGGCAAATTCATTCTTTAGGTCTTCAACATTAAAATTCGGCTCAAAAACAGCCTCCCCTCCAATCGAGAAAGTCATTGATGCCTTTGAGAGATTGATTTCAGGTTCGCCATAATCCATCGAAAAGCTTCTTACCTTCATATCGGGCAGGACAGTCTCTCCGGCATCGGAAACCACGGTTTCTTTTATTGTCTGCTCTTTAAATACGAGGTAACGAAGTTCCGCTTCGGCAAAAATGTTAAAGGTACCGTCATTATTTGCCGTTTCAATTTTTTCGTTTAAAACGTCGAAGTCCCGCGCTCCGGGGAAAACTTTAAAGTCGTCGCTCAAAAGAATGAGAGTTTGAGCTTCAAGAACACTTTCCAAATCGGAAAATATTTTTACCCTTCCGTCTTCAAGGTCTTTTTCGGTCGGAACAGCCTCCTCCCCGACAAAACCTCCCTGCATCGTCCCGCCGGAATCGGCATAAAAACCTTCATACCGCGGGTCTCCTTTAAAACCGGGGATCCGCCAATGTTCTTCCGGTCCGATATTATAATCATCGCCGGCTTCGTCGGCCGTGACTTTTACCTCTATTGTGGAGGGGACAATTTTGCCGTTTTCTATCTTAGCTCCGGGAATTCTTACTTTCTCGTCAAGGCGAAAAAGTTTGCCGCTCGGAGACAAAAACCGAGTTGTTGCAATGAGCACCTGAGACTCGGAACTGTAAGCGTTATAAACCATAAGCGTCCCCTTGGCTTTTCGCTCGACTTTTTCCCTGCCCGAAGCCGGAAAGCTTAAAGTCAAATTCCCTCTTGCTTTCAAAAGTTCCGCGGGAAGCCTGATGTTTCTTCCTTCGACCGCGGCGGTTTTGTAATCGCTTGTTGCCTCAACTTCATAAGCAAAGGTAATCGGAATTTTTTTCAAAATCATTTCCACGGTTGCCCTCGGTAAAACCCGGCTCGCGACAAAAAAGCCGCCGACAATAACAGATAAAACGGCGAAAGAAACGATAACTTTTGTAAGACGGCGTTTTTTTGTTCTCCCAAAAACTCTTCTTGCTTCGGCCGGAGGAATTATTGTTTCAAGCTCAAAATCGCCTTCTCCGTCTTCGTCGTTATTTTCTTCCCCGATTTCTTCTTCGGGCGGCTCTTCTTCACTCCGAATTTCTTCCCGAATTTTTTTTGAAGGAACTTTAAACCGGGGCTTCGGTAAAATATCGGAAATAACCCTTTCTCTTTGCTTGAAAACCGGATTGAACGCTCTTATTTTTGCGAGAGCCGCCAACTCCAAAATCCTGTCGTCTATCGACTCTATATGAAGCTCCTTTTCCGCGGTATTGCTTTCTCTTTTTAAAACGTGGAAATTGTTGACCGAAGAAGCCAAAACCGAGTCCCGGGGAATGTTTAAAACAACAACATGGCTTTTTGCGCCAATAAGCCGGTCAACGGCAACGTCAAGGTCATCGTTTTTCTCAAGAAAAAATTTTTTTTCCGTACGCATATTCAAGTTAGGGTTTAACCGTAAGCCACCTGGCTCGCCGGGCCAGAAGTTCGTTCAAAAATTTATACTGGGGCGGGGAATAAACGTGAGTTATAAAAACAAGAGTGTCGCCAACGTTTAAAAACTCTTCGTTTTCCTGATTTATTATAACACCGTAACCTTGTTCCGTAAGCAGCTCTCTAAAATCGACGAACGAAACGGCTCCGCCGACAAATTTCTTAAGGAAAATAAACGGCAAATCGAAAGAAAGATAAACGCCGGGTCCTTTTTTTCCGCCGGAAAATTTTCGAGTGGTGGCGGACGGTTTCGGGAGAAGCTTTATCAGGCCGCTTACTTCTTCTTTTATTTTCTTGTCTATCGCGGCTTTTATTTTACCGGCCGGAGAGCTCCGATTCAGGGAAAGGACGATATCAAGAGCCGTTTCGTCGTCAACCCCGAAAAGCAGCCCTATCTTTTTTAAAATCCGCCCGCTTCCCCAAGGAACGCTTTTGAAATGGAGTTGGCTTTCTTTATTTTTCGCGAAGATTTCGGTATTTTTATCCCGAACAAAAGCGAAGTACTCCGGAGACTGCGGGAAAGAAAGAGCGAGAATCGCACCGCCTTCGATAATTATCTTCTCCCTGCTCCAATTTTCCATTCTCTCGAAAGATTCTTTTTGCTCCCGACTGATAAAAGTCCCCCGATAACGAAAAGAAAGGTCTTCACCCTTAAAGCCAAGCGGATTGAAAACCTTATGGGAGCCAATGAGCACTTCCCTTATCTCGGCGGCGGCTAACACCAAATCCAAATCGTTGCAACCGAGCTTTTTCGCGGCTGTACCCCGATAACGGTTAAGGAATTCCCACAAACCCCGAAAAACAAGGGTGTCGAGTTCGGTTTCCTTAATCGGCTCTTCCGGTTCGTTTCTTTTCAGGTTAATCGTGCTCTCGGCCGTAAACGCCCGCCTCGAATCCATTGCCAAAATTAACTTATCGACCGGAAGAAGAGGTTTCTTAATTTCTTTAAGACTCTCGACAAAATTTGTTCGGGAGACCTTTACCTTTTTATTCTTATTGTCCGCTGTTCCGCCGGTCACGACAAAACCGGCGCCAAAATCTTCGATAACCAAAAACGATTCCCGCCCTTTGACTAGGAAGCTCTTTATTCTATCAATCAATCCCTGGGTCACTGATTTTTAGTATACCCCAGAATTTTTACCTCTTAAACTCGATTATACTCGACGGACCGCCCTTCACCTGTCCCTCGTCAATATAGAAATCCGCCTTGTCGCCAAAGTAATTACGGGCCCGGGAAACGGTTTCGGCCGGAGGTTGCCCGGCGATATTTGCCGAAGGAGCAACAAGAGGCCCGCTCTTTTTTAAAAACTTTCTAATTTTTTTTTCTGCAGGCAGACGAAAAGCGATTGAATTTTTCCCCCGGTGAAGATAAAAAAATTTCTTGCCGGAAACCGGTAAAATCACACTCACCGAACCGGGCCAAATTTTTTTCAGAATTAGGGAGTGTTTTTTGCCAAGCCTTACCCCAAACTTCTTTAATTCGCTAAGAGAGCTTATAAGAACAATGAAAGGTTTGCCCTTTTCCCGTCTTCGTATCCGATAAATTTTCTCCACTGCTTCTTTTAAAAGGGCGGATCCGGCAATAGCATAAATAGTGTCCGTCGGAATCACTCCAACACCGCCTTTTTTTAAAATTGTTACGATGTCTTTTTCGGTCATTTTCCCCCACTTTTTCAGTTTTCTTTATTATACCCTAACCTTCAAAATAAAAAGTGGTATACTTGAATATACCACCAATGTCAAAAACAAGCAGAAAAAATTTTAGCGAGGAGTTAAAGAAAAAAATTTGGAAAGATTTCTGGACCGAAATTGAAAAATCAAAAAAGAGCGGCCGGTCCGACTTTTTATCCAAGTTTCTGACCGAAGAAGAAAAAAGTATTTTGGAAAAAAGACTGGCGGCAGTTTATTTTCTAAAACAGGGTAAAAGCCTGAGAGAAACGGCAAGGGAAGCGGACTTAACCAAAAAAACCGTAATTTTTGTAAAACGCGGCTTGAAGCCGCTCAATTACAAAAAGAAGGTTTATTCAAAATCTTCAAAGAAGAGCAAGCATAAAATCTACCCGAAATCATACGGCACCGGACGTCGGAATTTCCTAAAAACCGATTAAGCGGAAGCGTAATTGTAAAAACAAAGCTTATTTCAAGGTGGTATACTTAAGTATACCACCTTTTCCACTACTCCACTGTCGCGCGGATACGGCGGACGCCGGCTGACGATGCTTCCTCTTTAATGATTTTGAACTTTCCTATCTCGCCGGTGCGTGAAACATGCGGACCGCCGCAGAACTCAATGGAAAAAGCTTTATCAA
>Ga0210057_1005956_pt1 | contig 15386 bp, 10 predicted proteins | sample CryGeyCG2114_010_2_FD_183968 | JGI IMG/M metagenome (GOLD analysis project Ga0210057, IMG submission 183968) | Groundwater microbial communities from aquifer - Crystal Geyser CG10_big_fil_rev_8/21/14_0.10 (SPAdes) (version 2) | ecosystem: Environmental > Aquatic > Deep subsurface > Groundwater ... | reverse complement strand
CTAACCGCCGCTACATTCCCGTCTTCCACCCCCACTTTCCAAATCCGCTTCCACCCAGATATCACTATCCAACCCACTGACTGGCTACCACTCTGGGTCTGCCAGACAATCCCCGAATAGCCAGGCAGCTTTTCTACCCCATATCCCAACTTATGCTTCGAAATCACTATCGTCCCCGTAGCCGCATTACTACACACCGCCTCGATCACATACTCGCTCTCGTTAATAAACCTAATTTGATATGCCGACACCGGTTCTACCTTGTTCCCTCCCAAGTTGTCCTGGCACCTTAACCCCACTGGCGGTTTGGCCACCAACGCCTTTAGCTGTGTCACTTGCCCCCGAAATTCCATTGCCGCCAATGCCACCATAATCTCCGGTCCCAACACATACACCACCACCACCACCGACCCCAAAAACACTAGTATCTTGACGACTCCTTTAATAAACCTCATCTTTCTCCCATGTTCCTATTATTGTTATTTGTCATTTGGTATTTGGTATTTTTATGCTGCTACCGCAGCATAGACATATACCATTGCCAAATCGCGTCTCCCCATACCAATGCCGTTACCAATCCACTTACCAAAAAAGGCCCAAACGGCACTGTCTGTCCGACTTTCTTTCGTCCCAAAGCCAGTAGCCCCACCCCCACCACTCCTCCAAACAAAAAGCTCAAGAAAAACCCCACTATTGCCTTGGGAAAGCCCAAAAGCAACCCCATTACCAAAGAAAATTTCACATCTCCAAATCCCAAACCTCGTCCCCGCGTTGCCAAAAACAGTGCTAGGAAAAAGCCCCCCGCCGCGATCCCACTCATCAACGCCGAAGCCAAGTCCTCTCCCCGCATTACCCCTTGCCACACCAAGTAAGCCCGGTAAAGTAACGTCACCAACCCAATCGTTGCTGTTGCAAAATCCGGGATAATCCCATGCAGCACATCAGCAAAGAAAATAATAATCAACATCAATCCAATCACCAACCAAAAGGTTGGCTGCAAGTAGAGTAGGGGAGCTTGGGTTAACTTAAAGAAGGCAAACCCCAAGGTCATCCACCACACAAACAGTAGTCCGGTTACCACTTCTACCAACAGATAACTTTTAGAGATTGGCTTGTGACAAGTCTTACACTGGCCTCGCAGGGCGATATAGGACACCACCGGAATATTTTCATACCAAGTTAGCTGCCTCTTGCAGTTGTCACAAAAACTCCTGCCCACAAATGGCGAGCCTTCTTTGGGATTAGTCGTCCGGTAAATTAGTACCCCAATAAAGCTCCCCAAAGAAGCCCCCAAAGCAAATACCAATAAAATCAGCATTAACCCCATACTACCAAGCTACCATAACATTGCTCTGGCTACAACAATTCCAATATTTTCTCCCTGCATGCATCTGTCCACCACCAAAAAGGCCCCGAATCTCACCGGGGCCTTTTTTTTACATTTCATCTTTAATTACGGCAGACAAATCATTTCGTCCACATAATCATATGAATCGGTATAGTTGACATCGCCAGGTGTTCCTTGGCTACATGCCGCTGCCGGTTCATCACCCTTTTGGCTACAATCCTTCATTGCCTCCTGCTGAAATGCTCTACTTGTAGGAGCAAAGCACACATACATGGTTGCGTTGGCCACTGCAGCCTTTTGTACTAACAGCGGATTAGGGTCACCCGCGATTCTGGTCACAAACGAGTCTTTGACTTCTTGGGTGTCGGTCAACCCGCTCAACCAATCTTGATTCGCCGCTAAAGCAGTAATATCACACATCTCACCAGCAGCTCCATCGCCAGCACACGCCACCCCATCTGGGAAAGCAATATCTGGCAACGTGTCAGTCGTCAAGGCTGTCACGTACTTGTGAGCATTCCATGGATAAATCTCATGGATAGCATAATATCTATCCACCGCACTTATCAGCTGTGCCGCGTCAGACCTTGATCTGGTATCTCGGCCTTTATTAATTTGCTCAATTGGATTTATAGAGGACAGCACTGCAACCGCCAAGACGCCAATGACGGCAATCACCACGAGTAGCTCAATCATGGTGAAACCAGCGCTCCTCAATAATTTACTAATGGGCAGTCTCATATCTTCTCCTTTAGGGTAACTGTTGATGACTGATTGATAATAAAAACTCACTTAAAACTGATTGGTCAGGCCATAGATCGGCATAATGATCGCTACTACCAAAAACCCGACTCCCAGGCCTAATACAATCATGATAAGTGGCTCCAAAGCTGTTGTCAAGTTTTTGATCGTCTGCTCCGCTTCATCCTCAAAATACTTACTTACCTTGAGAAGCACTGAGTCCATTTTTCCTGTTTCCTCGCCGACAGCCACCATGTTTGGCAGTAAAGGGGGGAACACCCCTTCACGGGTTAAAGCTATCGAAAACGGTATCCCTTTCTTTACCTCTTCGCTGGTGGTTGCAATCGCCTGGCTATACACCACATTGGTCATCGCCTCCGCCACAATCTCCAAAGCTTCCAAGATCGAAATTCCCGCCCCCACCAATAGTCCCAAAGTTCTCGCTGTCTCTGCCAGCAGCGTATTGGTCTTTAATTTCCCAAACACAGGCATTTTTAGCATCAACGAGTCCCAAGCAAACCGGCCCAACTCCGTCTTCACCCACGACCTAAAACCCACAACCCCTCCCACTGCTAGTGCCAACATAATATACCAATAACTAGTAAACATCCCACTTACTCCCATTAAAATCCGCGTAGGTAGTGGCAACTCTGCCCCAAAATCATCATACATCGAGGTTAACTTGGGGATCACAAACACCATCATCACTATTGCCACCAAAAACATTCCTCCCGTCACCAACGCCGGGTATATCAGCGCCCCTTTGGTCTTAGCCCGAAACTCCTTCTCTTTCTCCATATTGGTCGCCAACCGCTTCAACACTGACTCTAACACCCCCGCCGCCTCACCCGCCTTCACCAAACTAATATATACCTTGGAAAATACCTTATCGTGTTTCTGCAGTGCTTCCGCAATCGATGTCCCCCCCTGAATATCCTGCAGCACTTCACCAATTACTCTCGCCATCGCCGGCGATGTCTGCATCTCCAAGACACTCAAGGCTTCAGTTAGCGGTAACCCTGAGGCAATCATCGTCGACAGCTGCCTAGTAAACGTCACCACATCGTTTATCTTCACCTTCTCGAACATCTTCATCACGCTGGAAATTCCACTCGTCTCACCTAGTGGTTGGATTGTCACCACTACCCACCCTTTTTCCCGTAATACCCCCACCGCACTCACTATATCCCTGGCTTCCACCCGACCTTTTTTATCCAGCCCGTCTCTGGTCTTGGCTTTGTAAATAAATCTTTTCATTTGCCCGCGCTCCTATCCTTCTGCTTGTTTTGACATTAACCTATTTAATTCCTCTGGCTTGAGGGCATACTCACGGGCTACGTCAAAAGAAATTGCCCCCGCTTTTACCCAATATGCTAGTGACGCCTCCAAGGTCATCATCCCCATCGCTCCCGAAGTCTGGATAATATTATCAATCTGGTATGCCTTGCCTTCCCGAATAGTATTCCTTATCGCCGCTGTCGCCAGCATCACCTCCATCACCGGGATCCGTCCTCCCGCTACTGCCGGTATCAATCTCTGGGCAAACACCGCCTCCAAGCTCATTGCCAACTGGTTCCTCACCTGCGGCTGCTGGTTTTCCGGGAACACGTCAATTATCCGGTCTACTGTCTGGGCTGCCGAATTAGTATGCAAGGTAGCCAGCACCAAATGCCCGGTCTCAGCCACAGTCAACGCTGCCGCAATTGTCTCATAATCCCGCATCTCTCCCACCAACACCACATTCGGATCTTCCCGCAACACGCTCTTTAACGCCACCGACCACGAATGGGTATCCTGGTTCATCTCCCGTTGGGAAATAATGCTTTTCTTCTGTTGGTACAAATACTCAATCGGATCCTCAATGGTAATAATATGCTCGGCCCGGGACTGATTAATCTCCTCGATCATTGCCGCCAGCGATGTTGACTTACCAGAGCCGGTTGGTCCAGTTACCAGTACAAATCCTTGTTTTAGCTTGGTAATCTCATGGCACACAGCCGGCAATTTCAATTCCTCCACACTCTGGATCTTTGAGTTGATCAGCCGCAGTGCCAGCGATGCATTCGCCCGCTGAAAATACGCATTTACCCTAAACCTGGCCTTATCCAGGTATTGGAACGAGAAATCCAGTTCTTTATTATTAATAAACAATTGTCTCTGCGTCTCGCTCATCAGCGACAACGCCATGTTCTGAGCAATCTGGTTGGTCAGCACTGGTGCCTGTTCCACGGCTACTAACTTGCCATGTATCCGCAGTGTCGGCTTGGTATCCACCAATAAGTGTAAGTCACTGGCTCCCTGTTGCACTGCCAATTCCATCAATTGTTGTATATCCATCTGTCTCCTCATTAAACTAACTAACAGTCACTAGTTACTAATTTCTGCCTTCTAACCCCTATTCCCTAAATTTCTGCTACTCTTAGCACTTCTTCTATAGTAGTCTTTCCCTCAAACGCTTTCAAATAACCATCCTGCTTCATCAAGATCATTCCCTCGGTCATTGCCTGCTTCTCAATCTGGATCGCCGGTGCCCGTTCCGTAATCATTCGGGCTATCTTTTCCGTTACTGGCAGCACCTCATATATTCCCACCCGTCCCTTGTATCCTGTATCCCCACACACCTCGCACCCCTTACCCTTAAATAAAGTAATTTGCCCCCCGGTTATCTGCTTTTGCTGCAGCCAGGCATCAAACAACACCCCCAACACCTTCTTCATATCCTCCACTACTTCTGGCGTCGGCGTATATTCCGTCTTGCAATGCTCACAAATCGTCCGCGTTACCCGCTGGGCCACCACCGCCGTCATTGAACTGGCCAACAGGAATGGTTCCGCCTCCATATCCATCAACCGAGGTAAAGCTCCCGATGCTGAGTTAGTATGCAGTGTCGAAAACACCAAATGCCCAGTCAGTGACGCCTGAATCGCCAACTCCGCCGTCTCCTTGTCCCGGATCTCTCCTACCATAATCACATTCGGGTCTTGCCGCAGAAATGACCTCAGCCCCGAAGCAAACGTCAGTCCCGCCTGAGTATTGATCTGCACCTGGTTAATCCCGTTCATCTCATACTCAACCGGGTCCTCCAAAGTCACAATATTCACTCTGGGAGTGTTTATTTGATGCAGTACCGAGTATAGAGTCGTCGTCTTCCCCGAGCCCGTAGGCCCGGTGACCAATATTATTCCGTGTGGTACCAATATCGCTTGCTCTAAGTTTTTCAAAGCTCTGCCTCTTAGTCCCAGCTCCTGCAGTGCCGGCACCCGCCCACTTTTCTTGAGTAACCGCATCACCACCTTTTCCCCATTTACCGTCGGCAGGGTAGAGATACGTAGGTCCACCTCTTCATTGCCCACCTTAAAATTAAACCTTCCGTCCTGAGGTATCCGCCGCTCATCAATCTTCATCTCCGACAAAATCTTGATTCTCGATACCACCGAATCATGCACCTCCTTTGGTAACACCAACTTCTCGTGCAAAATTCCGTCTATCCGGTACCGCACCCGGGTCCTGGTCGATTGCGGTTCAATATGGACGTCCGAAGCTCTTGCCTTCACCGCAAACGACAAAATCGTTTCCACGATCTTGGCAATTGGTGCTTCCCGGATCACTTGCCCCAGCTCCGTTACATCCACCACTTTCTTGGTATCATCTCCAACTTCTTTTAAGGCTTCCACCACTTCACTCGACAAACTCTGTGCATACCGCTCCCGGATCGCCAGTGCTAACTCCGTCTCGCTTGCTAAATAGGGAATTATCCGCATTCCACTTTTCTTCTCCACAAACTCAATCGCCGTCAGGTCAAGTGGGTTAGCCATCGCCACCGACAGCACTTTATTGGCCTTATCCACACTAAACGGGAACAGCTTATACCTCTTAGCCACGCTCTCATGAAGCACCGCCAACGCTTCCGGGGAAGCTCCTACATCCGAAGGCTTAATGTATGGCACATTCAAGTACTTCGCTCTCGCCTTTGCCAATGCCTCCTCATTTACCAACCCCTTATCCGCTACAATCTGCTCCATTGCCTTGCCAGAAGTCACTGACTCCAGCCGAATCTCATCTGCCTGTGTTTGGGAAATCAAGTTTTCCGCTACCAGCACCCCCAAAATCCCTGCCTGAGGATTTGGTGCCGCCGCCACAACTGGAGCCGCCGCAGGGGCCGCTTGTGGTTGGGGTAGGGGAGCCGGTGGACTTGTGGCTCCAACTGGGGCAGGATTTTGGTCCATACAAAACCAATCGCTAATTACAAGGCGTTAAACGCCTACTCAATAATTCCATGCTAATATATCGATGGAGTAGATGCAATCACTAGAGATGTATCATTCCTCATTAGGTTAATTAGAAATTAGGTTAATTAGGTCAATTTCCCAGTGCTCCAATCTCTCATTCTTGTTACTACTTCTCTCGATCTAGTCACCCGCCGTCACCTCGCCGCCAAACACTCATTGGTTGATCTGTCCATTCCCACTACCGAGCTCTTGCTCCACACCGATCCCGACCAATCTATTGGCATCGATGCCGTTCGCGCTCTTCAAGGTTTTTTCGCCACCAAACCTACCACCGGCAATCACAAGACTGCCATCTTTCTTTATGCCGACAATCTTACCCGCGAGGCCCAACATGCCCTCCTCAAGACTCTCGGAGAACCACCTGAGTTTGCCCAAATTCTCCTGGTTACCCACCACACCCACCACCTCCTGCCCACCATTCTCTCCCGCTGCCAGATTGTTACCACAAAAGCCCCACCATCCACCACGACTACTTCCCCAGACACCCTTGCCCTGCTCCAACAACTTCCTCGCCTCTCCGCTGGCCAAAAACTTGTCCTCTCCGATACCCACAACCAAGACAAGTCTCATGCCCTCGACCTCACCCAACAGCTCGTCCACCACTTCCGCCACCAGCTCCATCACCAACCCGGACCCCACCCTCTCTACAACCTCACCCTCACCCTCTACACCACCAAACTTCTTAACCAAAACACCAATCCCAAGCTCGCCATCGACAACCTTTTTTTGCATCTTAAATAACCCCTCGCATCTCCTCATAACCTATAATAATTACCAGCGGGTTATAGACACATTCACCCACCTTTGCTACAATGCTACCAGTAGCCTCCACGTAGGCTGTTTTTATTCTATTGGCAACTTATGATATAAATTCCTCTTAGCCATTCCATTCATCATTCTTATCAGTTAATTCATTATTTCCTACTTCCTCCTCATTACTTCCTAATATGTCCGACTATCAAGCCAAAGATATTAAAGTCCTCGAAGGTCTCGAACCGGTAAGAAAACGCCCCGGCATGTACATCGGCTCCACCGACAGTCGTGGCCTGCACCACCTGCTCAAAGAAATTGTCGACAACTCCGTTGACGAGGCCATTGCGGGTTACGGCAAACAAATTAACATCTTCCTCCGTTCTGATGGTTCTGCCACAGTTGTCGATAACGGCCGCGGTATTCCCGTGGATATGCACCCCTCTGGTATTTCTGCCCTAGAAGTTGCCATGACCAAACTCCACGCTGGTGGCAAGTTTGAAGAATCAGCGTACCAAGCCTCGGGAGGGCTTCATGGTGTCGGTGCCTCTGCCGTGAATGCTTTGAGCCGACACATGCAAGTAGTAGTCAAGCGCGGTGGCCAGTACCATTACCAAAGTTATGTGATCGGCAAACCAGATAAACCAGTTTCTACCATCACCGAAGCAGAATTTAAAAAACTTTTTCCCCTCGAATCCCCCAGTTTAATTAATGCCCAAACCGGTGTCCTGTCCAACTTCTCCCCTGATGACACTATCTTTTCCACCACCGAATTTAGCTTGAAACAAGTCCACAACTTCATTCGCGAGCGCGCTTACCTTATGGCCGGTCTCTATTTTAAGGTCTACTCAGAGGAAAAAGATCGCATCCGCCACTTCTACTTCGAAGGTGGTATCCGCTCCCTCGTCGTACACTTAAACAAGAATAAAAAACCTCTCCACGATGTCATTGCCTTCACTGGGTCCGAAAAGTTAGAAAAAATGACCATCGGTGTCGACATCGCCATCCAGTATAACGACACCTATAACGAAGTCGTCGAATCCTTTGCCAACACTATTCGCACCAATGATGGCGGCACCCACGTCACCGGCTTTCGGACCGCCCTCAACAAATCCATCAAAGACTACGCCGTCAAAAACGAGCTCATCAAGTCAGAAAAAGAATCCTTTACCTCCGATGACCTCAAAGAAGGCCTCACCGCTGTTGTCTTTGCCAAAATGCCCAGTAATGATATCCAATTTGAATCTCAGACCAAATCCAAACTCAACAACTCCGAAGCCCAATCAGCTGTCTACAGCATTGTTAAGCAAAACCTCGACACCTACTTCGAAGAGCACCCTGCCGAGGCCCGTAAGATCATCGGCAAACTGGTTCTGGCTTCTCGAGCCCGCATGGCCGCCCGCGCTGCCAAAGATGCCGTCATCAGAAAAGGCGCCTTGGAAGGCACCACTCTTCCCGGCAAATTAGCCGACTGCCAGTCCACCGACCCTGCCGAATGCGAGATCCTCATTGTCGAGGGTGACTCCGCCGGTGGCTCTGCCAAATCTGCCCGTGACCGTAAGTTCCAAGCCATCTTTCCTCTAAGGGGCAAGATCTTAAATACCGAACGCGCCCGCCTCGACAAGATTATCGCTTTTGAAGAACTTAAAAACTTGATCATCGCCATGGGCACCGGAATAGGGGACACCTTTAACGCGGAAAAGCTCAGGTACCACCGCATCATCCTCATGAACGATGCCGATGTTGACGGCGAGCACATTACCACCTTGGGGCTCACCTTCTTCTATCGCCATATGCCCGAGATCATCGATGGGGGATACCTCTACGTCGCTCTCCCCCCTCTCTACAAAGTCGTCCACAACAAAAAAGACCACTACGTTTATTCCGACGAAGAGCTCACTGCCTTCCTCAAAGAAATCGGCAACCCCACCAATATCCCCATCCAGCGCTACAAAGGCTTAGGCGAAATGAACCCCGAACAGCTCTGGGAAACCACCATGAACCCAGTCACCCGTCGCCTCAAACAAATCACCATCGTCGACGCCCAAAAAGTTGACCAAACCTTTACCACCCTCATGGGTGACGAAGTCCCGCCCCGCCGCCGCTTCATCACCACCCACGCTCAATACGCAACACTGGATATATAATACTGTGTCATTCCGGTAAAGGGTTGAAATAGCCTTATCCGGAATCTATACAAACTTTCCCCTCTTCCTAAAGTGGGAGTAGGGGAGGTACTCCACCAAAATCATCAATAACATATCATCAAATCCTACAATTTTTATTCTAAATATTATAATTAATTTTACTCATTACTCATTCACTGCCTTTGAAAAAGGAGTCCCATGTTTTTGATACTCACCAACCAGCCCTACCTGCTCCCATTTGCGTCAGCTGCCGCTGCCCTCATATATAGCATCTACCTGGTCCGCTGGATCTTGGACCAACCCCAGGGCACCAAGGACATGCTCGAAATTTCTAGCGCCATCGCCCAAGGCTCCAGTGCCTATCTTAAGCGCCAGGCCAAATCAGCGGCTATGCTCGCCCTCCCCATTAGCATCATCTTAGGTCTGGCTCTTGGCATCAACACCGCTCTCGGCTTCCTCTTTGGCGCCGCCGCCTCCGCTATTGCTGGCTTTATCGGCATGAACGTGGCTGTACGCACCAATGTTCGCACCACCGAAGCTGCTAAAAAAGGCTTAAACCCTGCCCTTACCACCGCCTTCAAAGGTGGCTCCGTTACCGGTCTCCTAGTTGTCGGTATGGCCCTCCTCGTCGTCACCGTCTTTTACTATTTAACCCACGACCTTCCCGCCCTCATCGGCCTAGGCTTTGGCGGTTCCCTTATCTCCGTCCTGGCCCGCCTCGGTGGTGGCATCTACACCAAAGGTGCTGATGTTGGCACCGACATGGTTGGTAAAATCGAGAAAAATATCCCCGAGGACGACATCAGAAACCCTGGTGTTATTGCTGACCTAGTTGGGGACAACGTTGGTGACTGCGCCGGCATGGCTGCTGACCTATTTGAGACCTATGCCGTCACTATTGTCGCCGCCATGATCTTAGGCCACATCCTCTTCGACAACTCCGCCTCCATCTTCTTCCCTCTGGCCTTAGGCGGTATTGCTATCATTGGCTCCATCATTGGCTCTTTCTTTGTTAAGCTTGGTTCCGACAAAGCCATCATGCCCGCCCTCTACAAAGGCCTCATCGTCAGTGCTGTCTTTGCCGCCATTTCCTTTTATCCCATCACCACCACTTTTGCTCCTCAACTCACCGGCCAAAACCCCTTCTACCTCTACTTGGTCAGCTTGATCGGCATTATCACCACTGGTCTATTTGTCTACATCACCGAAGCCTACACTTCCAAAAACTCCGGTCCGGTCAAAACCATCGCCGAAGCCTCAGTTACTGGTCACGGCACTAACATCATTGCCGGCCTGGCAGTATCCCTTAAGTCCACCTTCTTCCCAGTAGTGGTCATCGCCATTGCCGCCCTAGGGGCATTCTTACTCGCTGGTCTCTATGGTGTCGCTATTGCCGCCGTAAGTATGTTATCTCTCACTGGTATTGTTGTCGCCATCGACTCCTTTGGTCCCATCACCGATAACGCTGGCGGCATCGCCGAGATGACCAACCAGCCCGCCAAGGTCCGCGAGGTTACCGATGGTCTCGATGCCGTGGGTAACACTACCAAAGCTGTTACCAAAGGCTACGCTATCGGCTCTGCCGGTTTGGCTGCCCTGGTCCTCTTTGCTGCCTACCCCCAGGAGCTCTCCACCGCCACAGGCCACATTCAATTTGATTTATCAAACCCCTACGTCATCACCGGCCTCTTCATCGGTGGCGCTCTGCCTTACCTCTTTGCCGCCTTCTGTATGGAAGCTGTCGGTAAAGCAGCTGGTGCCATTGTCACCGAGATCCGCCGCCAGTTCAAAGACATCAAGGGTATTATGACCGGTAAAAACAAGCCCGACTATGGCCGCTGTGTTGACATCGTCACCCAAGCAGCCTTGAAGGAAATGATCGTCCCCGCCCTCATCCCAGTCGTTGCTCCCTTAATTGTTGGCTTTGTCCTCGGGCCCCAAGCCCTAGGCGGTCTTCTTATCGGCTCCATCATTACCGGTATCTTTGTGGCCATCTCCATGACCACCGGTGGTGCAGCTTGGGATAACGCCAAAAAATACATCGAGGCAGGTGCTCTTGGTGGCAAAGGTAGTCTTGCCCACCAAGCTGCCGTTACTGGTGACACAGTTGGCGACCCCTACAAAGACACCGCCGGACCAGCCATCAACCCCATGATCAAGATCCTTAATGTGGTGGCCTTGCTCATCGCCGGTTTCTTAGTCTAACAACAATCAATTATTAGAAATTAGTTGTAAAGAAATTAGATATTAGTAATTGAAATTTGAAATTAGAAAGTTGCAACCCAAGTTGCCTTCCTAATTTCTATTTTCTCTTTCCCATTACAAATTTCCATTTTCCATACAACCATTTTCATCACCTATGTCCGACCAAGACCCAGACCAAATTATCCCAGTTTCTGACTCAATTCCTCCCAATCAGCCGGACCAACCTGCTCCAGAGGACGATGACGACGAAAACGGCTCTTCAGAAGTCGAGCTTAAGCCCTACCAAAACAAGTTTGGTAACATCATCCCCACCTCCATGGTTAAGGAAATGGAGAAATCCTACCTCGACTACGCCATGAGTGTCATCGTTTCCCGGGCTCTCCCAGACGTCCGCGATGGTCTTAAGCCCGTCCACCGCCGCATTCTCTTTGCCATGAAAGGCCTGGGCCTAACTCACTCCTCATCCTTCAAAAAATCTGCCCGTATCGTCGGAGAAGTCCTGGGTAAATACCACCCCCACGGTGATACTGCTGTCTACGACGCCATGGTCCGCCTGGCCCAAGAATTTTCCATGCGCTACCCCCTCATCAAAGGCCAAGGTAACTTTGGCTCCGTCGACGGTGACTCTCCTGCAGCCATGCGTTACACCGAAGCCAAAATGGCCTCCATCACCGACGAACTCCTCTTGGATCTTGATAAAAACACCGTGGACATGATCGACAACTTCGACGGCTCTGTCCAAGAACCAACAGTCCTGCCTGCTAAACTCCCTAACCTCTTGCTCATGGGTAGTGACGGTATCGCTGTCGGTATGGCCACCAAAATTCCTCCCCACAACCTCTCCGAAGTCGTCGCTGCTATCCATACCCTTATCAATAAAGGTTCGTCTGCTCCCATTGCCAATACCCCCGACCTAAAGGCTAAACCCCAACCCGAGCTCGAAGCCTATCTCGAAACTGCTAACCCCAAATCTCTCATCGGCCAGTTCGAATCCGCTGCCACCACCGACGATCTTTTGGAGCACATCAAAGGGCCCGACTTTCCTACTGCCGGTATTATCTACGACGCTGCCGCTATCCGCGAAGTCTATGCCACCGGCAAAGGCAAAGTGGTCACCCGAGCCAAAGCCGAGATCACTGAAAGCAAGAAAGGTAAGTTTAGAATCATCGTCACCGAACTCCCGTACCAAGTTAACAAGGCCAAGCTCGTGGCCCGCATTGCCGACCTAGTCAAAGACAAAAAGCTCGTCGGCATCAGTAACCTCCGTGACGAGTCCGACCGTCAGGGCCTTCGTGTGGTCATCGAGCTCAAAAAAGACGCCCGCCCCAAATCTGTCCTCAATAACCTCTTCAAACACACCCCACTCCAAGACACCTTCTCTGCCAACGTCGTTGCCCTCAACTCTCAGGGTACTCCTCAGGTAATGAACTTAAAGACCATCCTCACTGAGTACACCATCCATCGCCAACTGGTCATCACCAAGCGTTCCCAGTTTGAGCTTAAAGCCGCCCGCGCCCGAGCCCACATTCTCGAAGGCTTGCTCATCGCTCTCGACCACCTTGACGAAGTCATCACCACCATTAGAAATTCCCCCGATGCCGATCTCGCCAAAGAACGACTGATGACCAAGTTCAAACTTAGTGAACTCCAAGCTGTAGCCATCCTAGACATGCAACTTCGAAAACTCGCCGCTCTCGAACGCAAAAAAATCGAAGACGAATACAAAGAAATTAAAAATAAGATTAACGCTCTCGTCAGCCTCCTCACTAACCCCGTCTCCATCTTGGGAGTGATCACCACTGAACTTACTGAACTAGAAGCCAAATATGGAGACGAGCGCCGCACTAGAGTAGTCAAGAATAAGATAGGGGAATTTTCCGAAGAAGACCTTATCGCAGCCGAAGACAATATCGTTACCATCACCACCACCGGCTACATCAAGCGTATGCCCACCGGCACCTACCGTTCCCAACGCCGCGGCGGCAAAGGCGTCACCGGTATGACCACCAAAGAAGAAGACTCAATCCGTTATCTGATTACCGCCAACACCCACGACAACATGATGGTATTTACCAATCAGGGAAAGGTCTTTACCCTTAAGGTCCACGAGCTCCCCGAAGGCTCCCGCCAAGCCAAAGGCCAAGCCATCATCAACCTCATCAACATCGACCAGGGCGAAGAGATCAAAGCCATCATCACTACCAGCAGTAAGCTCGACGAAGTCAAAGATCAATACATCACCCTGGCCACCAAAAAAGGCTTGGTCAAACGTACCTCCGTCAGTCAGTTCCAAAATATCAGGGTCAGCGGCATCATTGCCATTACCCTCAAAGATGGCGACGAATTAGTTTGGAGCAAGCTTACCAAAGGCCAGGACCACATCATCCTTGTTTCCTACCACGGCAAGTCCATCCGTTTCCCTGAATCCGACGTCCGCCCCACAGCCCGGGACACTCAAGGCGTCCGTGGCATACTTCTGGGTAAAGATGATTACGTTGTCGCTGCCGAAGCCCTCGACCCCGAAGCTCAAAAACCTGCTGACGGTCGCCGCAAATTCTTCAGAGACTTCCTCATTGTTACTGAAAAAGGCTTAGGTAAACGCACCCCTGTGGTTGAATATCCTCTTCAAAAAAGAGGCGGCCAAGGCGTCAAAGTTGCCAGCCTTTCCGATAAGACAGGCAGAGTTGCCTGTGCCAAAGTGGTTACTCAACAAGACAAAGAAGCAGTCATCACCACCACCAAAGCCCAAGTCATCAAACTCCCCATCAAAAACATTCCTCAGCTTAAGCGCCCTACTCAAGGTGTTATCCTCATGAGAAGCAAACTTGGTGACACCGTTGCCGCCGTCACCACTATTGAACTTGAAGAAGACACCGAAGACACCAAAGAAGTCAATTAATCTAATTGCTCTAATTGACCTAATTTCTAATCAAATCCCAAACACAAATTAACCAATTTGACATTGGTGCTTGTTTAGATCAATTAGGGTACTTAGGTCAATTAGAAATTGTTATATGACTCTTTCTCCCTACACCACTCTTGCCAAAACTCTCGCCCTCCAAGCCGGCCGCATTTCCCTTAAAGCCTTTACCTCCCAATCCTTTACCGTCTCCACCAAACCAGATAACACCTTAGTTACCGAAATCGACCAACAGATCGAGACCCTCTGGCGCCAACAAATCACTACACATTTTCCCGATCACTCTATCTATGGTGAAGAACAAGGCCGCGACGATAAAAACTCCGATTACGTCTGGTACCTAGACCCCCTCGACGGCACCACCAATTTCACCCACGGTATCCCCATCTTCTGCCACATGATCGCTTTGGCCCATAACGGTCAAACCATTTCTTCTGTCATCAACTTTCCTCTCACCAAACAGCTGTTCTGGGCCCATCAAGGTAGGGGAGCCTACGTCAATGATCATCGTCTTCGAGCTGTCGACCCCCCACAACCAAACCAACTTGCCATCCATATTGACTCCGGCGGCACGGCTGAATCCAAGAAAAAACTGGGACATCTTCATCAGAAAATTGCTGGCCATTTTCGCACCGACCGGCGTATGGGCTCCATCGCCGCTTCACTCCTTCCACTCGCTGCCCACCAACCCACAGCTTACTTCGTTACTAACACTTCCCCTCACGACATCATCCCTGCAGCTCTAATCTACCAAGAGGCTGGGCTCGTGCTTCTCAACCTCAATGGCAAACCCTGGAACACTACCGACGACACCCTCATTGCTTGCCCATCATCAGTCAAAAACTATCTTCTCAAACTGAGTTTAAGTAACAAATACAGTTGCTGGATTCGGTTTTTTCAACCGCTTCCATCTATCCCATAGTTTCCTCAAATCATTTTTTGTTTTTACTTTTTTGAAGGTCAGATACCAACTTACAAAATGGAAT
>Ga0210057_1005954_pt1 | contig 15390 bp, 17 predicted proteins | sample CryGeyCG2114_010_2_FD_183968 | JGI IMG/M metagenome (GOLD analysis project Ga0210057, IMG submission 183968) | Groundwater microbial communities from aquifer - Crystal Geyser CG10_big_fil_rev_8/21/14_0.10 (SPAdes) (version 2) | ecosystem: Environmental > Aquatic > Deep subsurface > Groundwater ... | reverse complement strand
TATCACACCCTCAACAAACCTTCCCTAATCGATAAAGATTACTATCTCGACCTAAAAACAGTTAACAACCAAACTAAATACCTCATAATCAACGATCGCAATAATAGCTTATTTGGAGTTAGTACCATACCCAAAGAAGGGCAAAAGTTTTTTTACACAAAAATTCAATCACGTCCTCTTGTTCTCCGCCTTACCTCTTTTGAACCAAATTCAGTCATAGTCACCTTAACTTTTATTGTTAACAATGATCCAAAAATAAAAAAAGACATTCTCACTATTACATATGGCCAACAAAACAAACAATTTTTTCTCAATAATAAAACCACCATTTCTATTCCTTTAAATATAAAAACTGGCTTCAACGAAATCACCCTAGAATCAGAAAATGTTAAAAAGGATCCATCTTCCCCCCCAATAGAACTAACAAATTTTATGCTTTTACCTTCTTCTCCGTAAATCTTTTTTCAATATACACGAGTATCCCAAATTTAAAGGAGAATTCATTCTATCCCTGGTAAATACAGAGACAAACATCATAAAAAATGACAAAAATATATATACAGAAGCAAAAAAGGGAAAAGCTATCCATTTGGATAACTCTTTTACAAAAAAAACAGATTTTGTCCCTTTGCTAAACTCTGATGAAATTACTTTTGGGAAAAAATAAAAAAATAAACGATGGTTTAACAAAACCAATATTGTTTCCAAAGAAGACGATCTTGCCTTCATCAAGGTTATCTTAAATCCAAAAAAAGTAGCTAAATCTTCTAACCCAAATCTAGTAAATCTATAATAATCAAAAACCTGACTATGTTCAGGATAAATAAAAGGAACCGACAAAATAAAATTCCCATTTTCTTTCAAGACTCTTCTTATTTCTCTAAAAAAAATATTTACACTTTTATATCTTATGTGTTCTAAGCAATCAAAAGAAACAATCGTATCAAAAGACCCTGCTTTAAAAGGCAGTCTTTCACCCTTGTAATATATTATATTTTTATTCCGATTTAATTTTTTGTCAGAATAAGTAGAAAAAAACTCTTGTCTGTCCACACCCGTGTACTTTTTAACAGATTTAAGATTCTTTAAAAAATCAATGTCAGGCCCGTATCCCACCCCAATTTCCAACAAATTACCATAAAAATATTTTTTCAAAGCCCGCAAACTTATCCTTCTTAAAAAAAACATACCATCAAAATAAGTTCTAAATTCTCTTAATATCTTTTTTGTTATCAAGTTTTTCATAAACCATAAAACTTACCTTTCCAAAAAACCGCCACAAAAACGGTAAAGACAAATAAGTTTTTAAAAAAATATCACCACCCGCAACGCTCTTCTTTGTCATATATGGTAAAAACTTAAATATCTTTTTTCTCAACAAGAAACCGTGCAAACCAAAAATCTCATCCAAAGCTCTGTCATCAATTGGAGTTATGTGATCAAACACCATCCAATAATCTTTTGTCGCTAATCTTATATTAGGTTGAAGGATCAAAATCCTACCTCTTTTTTTCAAAATTCTATAACATTCTTTTATTGTAACCACTATTTCTCTGTGAGTTAAGTGCTCAAATAAATTAGCAATATAAATTAAGTCTACGCTCAAAGCCGGCAACGTCGTCTTCCAAACATTACTTTGAACAAACTTCACATCCTTTTTCAAATATCCAGTACAATCTGGATTAATATCCACTCCAATTTTTCTTGCACACTTTACGTTATTTATAAAAAAACCATAACCACAAGCTAAATCTAGCACCACGTCATTTTTTTTAATAAACTTTTGATAGATATATTTAATAATAATTTTCCAACAAGAATTTCGAAAATCTACATTACTAAACCTCTTTTTATAAATCCTGGAAATTAACATCATAATCTATATTTTACTAATTCTAAAAATTTCATAAATAAAAGTAAAAAATACTGTCACAAATCCCAAAATAATCAATGTTAAGCCAGTCGTTCCATACACCGGTATTCTCTCAAGTTGGAAATTATTCAATGACCAGTGCACTAACAGAAATAAGTCCAGGACAATCCCAGTCAAGGCCACTCCACCCCCCAAAAGCATCCCCCGGTCATACGAAAAATTTTTTTTGATAAAAACAGTCACACTATCATCATAATACTTATTCAAGTCACTAAAGATTTTCGAAATAATCCCCAGTTGCATCATCAGATAACCAAGTATAGTTAAAACCAAACCCAAAAGGGCAAAATGATATTTAAAACTATATATTAACCCCATAGTTGAAATTGTTGTTATCAATACACCAATTGCCAACAAAACAAATCCGGGTACATAAAAAACAAAATTTGGTGCGTAAAGTAACATGATCTTCAGGTTTATCCAACCAGCATACCATGGTGAAAACCAACCCATCCTTTTATGTATACTTATTCTCCCTTTTTTATCTTTGTAAAAATGTATCGGCACTTCAGCCAATCTAAGTTTTAATAAACCAGCCTTTATTACCATTTCCGAGGCATATTCCCACGACTTTGATTTTAGATCCAATTTCAAAAAAGCTTTTTTGGTCAAGGCCCGCAGCCCACAATGAATATCAGAAAAATTTAAATGGAATAATTTATTTAAAATCCAAGTTGTCAGGGGAGTCCCAAAATATCGATGCAATTTAGGCATTGCTCCCTTTTCAATCCAGCCCTTTATTCTCGTTCCCATCACAAATTCGTAACCTTGGTTCATTTTTTTGATAAAAGACCCTATTTCTTTAAAATCATAAGTCCCGTCAGCATCTCCCATAATTATATATTTTCCTTTAATATAAGGTATACTGTCCAAATACGCCTGTCCCAACCCCCTTCTTTCTGTTTTCAATACTTCAACCCCTAGCCTTTTGGCAATTCTACCTGAATTATCATTACCACTGTCCACAATCAAGATTTGCCCTTTAACCTTAATTTTTTTTAACCCAATTTTACAGTCTTTTATTACATCCCCAATTAATTTTTCTTCATTTAAACACGGTATTACTATTGATACAAGGTATTTTTTACTTTTCATCGCCAGTCATTGTCTAAAATTTCTCTTACTGTTTTTCTAACTGCTTCTTTTGAGCTATGGTCACATTTCCATCCTAATTTTCCAATTTTCTCGTTACCAATTCTAACTATCGAAACATCTCCCTTCCACCCCACATTTCCTCCGGTATATTCAATTTCGGTATCCATAAGTCCCATTTCTTCAATTATTATCCGGGCTATCTCGGTTACCGTCACAAAGCTACTAGAGGCAATATTATAAATATTAATTTCCTTTTTCGATTGATTCCACACTAAGTCAACTGCTTTAATCACGTCAGCTACATAAATATACGACTTGCTCTGCTCACCATTTCCCAAAACAGTTAATTTTCTTTCGTTCTCTCTTAATCTTCCGATAAAGTCAAAAATCACTCCATGAGTAGCTCTCGGTCCAATTATATTTGCCGGTCTTAACACCCAAACTTTCATATCAAATAAACTTGAATAAGCATAAATCATCGCTTCGGCCGATAATTTAGTCGCCCCATACATCGATACTGGACACAATGGTCCAAAGTCCTCATTAGTATAAAGATTACCCACATCTCCATAAACCCCGCTTCCCGAAAAATAAAAAATCTTTTTTATCTCATTAGCTCTCATCGCCTCCAACACATTAAATGTTGCCATAGTTGTATTATTCAAATCAATTATCGGATCCTTTGCACTCCTGGAAATATCAGAGTTCGCCGCTAAATGAAAAATTGTATCAATTTTTCGTGAAAAGATTTTCTTCAAATTATCACCATTCAGCAAATCTTCTTTTATAAAATGAAAGTTATTTTTATCCATATTGTGAGTCATAAATTCCATTTTCCCCCAACTCAAATTATCAACCACTGTTACGTCCATATTCTTGCTCAAGAAAAAATCAGCCAATTGTGATCCGATAAAACCAGCTCCACCAGTTATTAATATCCTTTTTCTTTTCATGTCTTCATTAAAGTATAACCCACTATACAACAATTCTAACCCGTGGTTTTATTCTTCGAAAACTGCTATAAATAACCCATGAAGAATTTCCAAATATATTCTCAGATATTTGATTTCTTATCAAAATACTATGGTTTCTTTTCTTCGTACCTCCCAAAAGGATATGCTCTATTTCCAATGAGAATGACCATCGAGGCCACCTATAAATGTAACCTCCGTTGCCAAATGTGTTTTCAGCAGGTTGAAAGAAAAAACAACATCGGCAAAAAAGAAATGACTACTGCCGAAATCAAAAAAATAATCGATCAGGTACCATCGTTCACGATGATCAGTCTTACTGGTGGAGAAATTTTTACCCGCCCCGATGCCATTGATTTAATCACTTATGCCAGCCACCATCATCGATGTAATATCGTCACAAATGCTGCTCTTATCACTCCTAAAATCGCCAGAGCCTTGGTTAAATCACATCTTTTATTAGTAGGAGTTTCATTCGATGGCATCAATCTTCTTCATGACAAAATTCGTGGAGTCCCCCACACTTTCTCTCGCGCTCTTAAAGGTATCAAACTTATTCAAGCCGAAAAGAAAAAACAAAAAACCAAATACCCTCTCATAGACATCAAAACCGTTATTCTCCCAGAAAATGTCAATCATTTAACCCAAATTTTCCAAAAAGTAGTAAAAAAAACCGGTGCCAATTTTTTTACAATTTCTACCCTGAAAGGTTCCAATATTCAGTTAGCTCCACCTATCAAAGAAAGCATCACCGCCCAAGAATACTCTCATTACGACCGTCTTTCAAACAATTATGATATTAATCTTTTAGAAAAACAAATCCGTTACATTACACAAAATAAACAAAATACTGTTATTCGATTTTATCCGGGTAATTTAGCCTGTCATCTCAAAAGTTTTTATCACAATAAAATTACTCCAAAAAATTACTCTCCCTGCTATTTTCCCTGGACCTCTTTTAATATCTCACCTTACGGTGACGTTTTTCCCTGTATTGCCTTAAATGTTGGCAATATTAGAGAAAAAAATCTAATAAACATTTGGAACGGTAAAAAAATGAGGGAATTTAGAATAAAACTCAAAAAACAAAAAGTTTTCCCCGCCTGCCATGGTTGTTGTAATCTTTGGCTCCGTTAATTATTTTTTCCAAGAAACAACAAACTCGTTCCCACAGGTAATCTCAACCATTTCTCCACCCTTAATATCAGTTTTAAAAATACATTAGTGTTTGATCTCGCCACCGGATAAGACTTTTTAACTAGTTTGCTTACTATCCAAGCTATCGGAATTAGAAAAAACCCAAAGTACCTAAAATCAAGCAAAGTTAAGCTATTTGGTCTTATCTCCATTAAACTCTTTTTTGAATATCTCCTAAAATGCCCTAATTTCTTATCATGAAATCCAAATAAATATTGCCCCGCCGGCACCGTTATCACCACCAAACCACCAGGTTTCACCATTTGTGCCAACAATTTCCAAGCCTTTTTGTCGTTTTTAATATGTTCCAATACGTCTGTGGCCACCACTACATCAAATTTGTCTCTCACTTTAAAATTCTCGATTTTTGCCACTTCAAAATGACACTTTCCATGCTTATCGTTCTTTTTCGCTAAATTAATATAATCTCTATCGGGATCAAAACCTGTTACATGATAACCATTCCGAGCCAACAACAAACAAAGTTCTCCTGAACCACAACCAGCATTTAAAACATTTTTAATCTTGTATTTTGCTAACCAAGCCAAGATAATCTCGTATTTCACTCGAGCGTATGGATCCTCATTTCTAATCAATAAATCCTTATATTGATATGCGTTGTATGTTTTTGAAAACATTTTTATTTTTTATTTCTCGTTTTAATTTTTTTTGCCGGCACTCCCACCACCACACTAAACGGTTCCGTAGACCTAGTTACCACCGCTCCGGCACCAACAACAGTCCCTTCACCCAAAGTAACTCCGGGCATTATTACCGCATTAGCTCCTATCCACACCCCATCACCAATAGTAATTTTCTTTGGAATAATCTTTTGCAAAGTTACGGGTGTTTTAACATCCTTATACTGATGCTCCCCCGAAGATATCACCACGTTAGTACCAATTAACACATCGTCACCAATTTTCACTCCTCCCACAGCGTTAATATAAGTATTTGAATTAACCACAAAATTCTTTCCGCATTCAATTCGAAAACAATGCACAAAAAAAACGTTTGGTTGAATTACACAAAACGACGCAAGTCTCTTAAAAAAAATTTTATAAACTAAAAATCTGGTTATGAAACCCAAAAAACTCGGTAATCCTCTAAACGGCCAGACAAAATATGCTTCCAATTCCAATAAAATCAGTTCCCAAGGAGAATAAACTCTTGTTTTAGTTTTTAGGTATTCGATTGTCGACATTTAAGTATTCTGTTTTACCTCTCTTGAAATTAGTATAAATTGTCAAATTTTTTGGTATCGATTTTACTGTTGATAAAAATTTCACTAACATTTCAAAATTATAGGTAATTGCTCCCGATCTAAAATTATATTTCTTTGCCAAATAAAAAAAATTGTTAAACACTTTTCTATTCTTTAGCGCTAAGGCCATATCCACCATCTGATTATGTAAAACAAATTCTCCAATATTCTTCTTTTCTCTCAATTTCAATATTTCCAACTCACACAATAATTTAATCCCAACAGCAAAATCCATTTTCACCAAATCAGGTAAAAATATCAAGTTATTAAAACCTAATTTAATTTTATTTACCAAGCTTAATGCCATAAATCTCGATAAAATCATTCCCATCTGTGAACTACCCGTCATCTCTCTGGCAATTAACTCCACATTTGGAACTACTCTTTTATTCATAACACTGGTGAATCATTAATTCTGTCTCTAAGGCAAATTTGTCATCACTAATAACTAATTCTTTATTCTTATTTTTCACAGCATCAATAAACAAACGATCTTCTACTCCATACGCCTCACCATTCGCTTGGGGATTAATGTTAAACACTACTTCCTCAATAACCCGAGGAAGATCTTCTTCTTTAACTGTTTTTATTTTCCCACCACTTATAGTTTTTAGTTCTTTCCCATTCGTAAATAACTCTCCTTTGGTCATTTTCACTCTTAATTCACTTTCAGCAATCCATTTTCCCTTCACTGACCATGACAACTCAACCTTTCCCACAAAATCACCATAATCCAAAACTACACTTGCCGCATCTTCCACTACCTTAGAATATATATTTCTAAGTTCGGCTTTAACTTTTTTTGCTTTCCCAAATATCAGATTAATCACAGAAAACAAATGAGGACCAGGGTTCATCAGTACTCCGCCACCAGATTTCTTCTTGTCAAACATCCAACCTTTTTTCGGCCCCAGCACCTCTCCATGTTGATAACTCGCTTCAAATCCTTCCACTTTCCCGTACACTCCGCTATTCACGATTCGAGCAATCTCTCGATAAGCCCTATTACAAACCAACGTATATCCCACTCCAACTACCCCAGAAAACCCCTTCGTCATCTTTTCAACTGCACTCAACTCTTTTTTATTCAAAGACATCGGTTTTTCTACAAAAACACTAATATTTTTCTTCATCGCTTTTTCCAGATATTCAAAATGACTAAAGGTTGGTGTTAACACATATAATGCATCGATCTTTTGGTTTTTCAACGCATCCTCAAAAGTTGGATAAAAATTTCCGCTAACCCCCATACTTTTAACCGTTTTAAACAATTTTGGGTTACTATCCACCAGCGCCACAATCTCAACATCATCAAAACTACTCAAAATCGACAAATGTATCAGCCCCATTTTTCCCAGACCCACCACTGCCACTTTTACTTTTTCTTTAAAAAATACTTCCTTCACTCCATCATTAAACTTCATCGGCAAATAATTATATTTATTTATTACTGTTCTAGGGTCACAATTAGTTTCCTGGGTTGACCCCAATACGTTATCTACAAAAAATGGTGGATGTTTCATTTTAAGTGTTTCAAATACCTTAGCACCCAACAAACCCATCCACACAGGAACATGCAAAATTTTTGTTTTTTTACCCAAAGCTTTAATTATTTTAAGATAGACATCGTTGTAAGTCACACTCTTAAGGCAACCAATATCGTACACACTTCCATAATCTTTTGAATTTTGCTGAATTAACTCAACAAATTTGCAAAAATCTTTAACATAAATTGGGTTAACTTTTGTTTTCCCATTTCCAAAAACAGGAACTAACGGTAATGTAGAAACCAATATTTTAATTTTATTAAACAATCCCTTTTTCCCTTCACCATATACCAAGCTCGGTTTCAAAATAACATATTTTATCCCCGATTTTTTTACAATCTCATCACTTTTTAATTTTGTTATCGCGTATACACCTTTATTCTCGATTTTTGTTGCTTGGCTACTAATATGAATCAGGCTCTTCACCTTATTTCTTTTACAAGCGACAACCAAATTCTGTGTCCCCTCCACATTAACCTTAAAGCTTAATACCGGATCATAAGGATTAGCCGCTAAATTAATTACCACGCTCCTTTTAGGAATTCCAACCAGCAAAGATTTCTTGTCCAACAAATCCGCCACCACAACCTTAACATTTTTTTGCAAATCAAATCCAGGAATCGACCCTTTTCTCAACATTGCCCACACCTCATAACCATTATTGGCCAAAAAATTAACCAAATGTTGACCAATAAAACCATTAGCTCCCGTCACAAAAATTCTTTTATCGTTCATTAAGTGACATTCTACCAAAAAAACAAAATTACACCATCTGCTACTATAAATTATTATCTAAATAAGGTAAATTCGTATTTGTTATGAAAGGCCAAAAATTCATTACCGTCTCACTAATAATTCCGGCTTACAACGAAGCCAGTAAAATCGAAAACGATATTCGTCAAGCTGAGAACTTCTTTCTTTCAGCTAAATACTCATCAGAAATTATTGCTTCTGTCGACGGTTGTACCGACGATACTGTTAAAATCATAAAGAAACTTCAAAAAGAATATTCCAATCTTCATCTCATTGATGGGGGACCAAAAAATGGTAAAGGAACTGCCATCAAAAAGGGGGTGGAAATCGCCAAGGGAAAATATGTTATGTTTGCCGACGCCGGTTACTGCGTCCCTTTCGAATATATCAAAGATGGTATTTCAAAAATTAAACTAGGTTATGATTGTTCTATCGCTTCTAGAGCCATAAAAAAAAGTCGAATTCTCAAAAAACAACCATTTTATCGTCAAGCTGGATCCTACATATTCGGTCTAATTGTTCGCCGTTTTATCGGTATTCCTCGTCACATCAAAGACACCCAATGTGGTTTTAAAATTTACAAAAATTCTGTCGCCAAAATTCTCTATTCTGAACTTCAAACCAATACTTTTATGTTTGATATCGAAATTATTCTCAGAGCCAAAAAACATCGGTTCAAACAAATTACTTTTCCTGTTCGATGGAAAAACGACACCGATACTAAATTCAACCCTATTTCCGGATCAATCAAAAATCTCAAAGACCTTTACCTGATCAAAACCAAATACAAACTTTAACCAAAAAACCCCGTCTTTTTATCTGCCAAATCCTCTCCTTCATATCATTTTCCAATTTTCCTGAAGATAATCAACTGTTTTTTTTATTCCTTCAGTTATAGAAAATTTAGGTTTCCATCCCAAAGCCTTTAGTTTCTTGTTTGACAATAACACAAACTCATTATCTCCTTTCCAGTTACTTGATTTTCCCGCCCATAGCTTTTTTACATCTTTGTAATCCGCTGCTCTCAAAACTGCATCAACAATTTTATCTACCGTTAATATTTCATCGTGTCCAATATTAAAAACATTAAACTGGTCTTTGGATTTCTTAAGTACAGTAAAAATTGCCTCCACTCCATCCCCCACATAAAGAGAAGATTTTCTTGGACTACCATCAGAAAAAAGAGGTAAGTTTTTACTATCTTTTTCCAATTTCTTCAACACATCACCAACTATTCCATGTGTATATCTTTCCCCCGTAAACGACACGAACCGAAAAATAAAACTTCTCATACCATAATAAGAAGCATAGGTCCTAATGTACGATTCGCACGATGCTTTAGTCGCTCCATAAAGCGAAGTCGGTTCAAAAGGATAATCCTCAGGTGTTGGATGAACTTTAGCATCTCCGTAAACCGATGAAGTTGACGAAAACATAATATTTTTAACTTCATTTTTATACATCGCCTCCAACACATTTTGGGTCATTTCTAAATTCTGTTCATGATCAATAAAATGATTATCAAGTCCCGATCTAACATCGGCATGAGCCGCCAAATGAAACACAAAATCACAACCTCTTATCGATTCATCAAGTAATTTTTTATCCTTTAGATCGCCCCTAACAAACTGAAAAGCAGGGTTTTTTTTGTGGTGTTTAACAAACAACTCCCGACCCGTTGATAAATTATCATAAACTAACACTTTGTACCCATCCTTTATTAAACGATCAACAATATGACTCCCAATAAAACCGGCACCACCGGTCACCAAAGCTTTCATTTATTTTTATTTAATTTATAAATTTTACTAATAATCTCGTGAACATATTTACCCTCTTCTAAGGCAGTAGGGGAATAATCCTCTTTTTTTATCCTATCAAAAAATATTTTATTTTCTATTGCCCAAGAGATATCTTCCTCTTCAAATTCGAACTCCTCCACCTCTGGCGGACCCATTTCCGGTCTCATTTTATAAAGTGTCATTTTTTCTTTCCCATAACTCCGCCCCAACCCATCAATCTGAATTTTGGCTGTTTTCAACATTATTTCAAAACAAAAAATATTCTTCCATTCTACACAAGCCACTGACAATTGGGCTATCTGGCCTTTTTTATTTTTCATCAACCAAAAAGCCACATCTTCCAATTTTGTTTTCCAAAACATAGTCTCAATATAACCTTTCACCTCATTCATCGGTCCTACCAAATAATTCACCAAATCTATAAGATGCGGTCCTTGATCAATCAATTCTCCCCCCCCTGATATCTTTTTATCAAACCGCCACTCTTTTTCGTATCCCAACCTAGCTCCATGTCCGTATTTTGCCCTGATAAACATTACCTCACCATATTTACCCAAATCAATAATTTTTTTAGCTTTTTGAAAAGACGGATGATACCGATGATTATATCCCAACATCACCACTGTTGGTCTTTTTTTATAAGCCTCAATCAACTTATCAAACTCAACCAAATTTTTTGCTCCTGGTTTTTCCAAAAATACGTGCTTCCCTGCTTTAATTGCTTCCACCCCCATCGGCATTAACCAATTATGAGTTACCGCCACCAATACCGCTCCAACTTCCTTATCCTTCATGACCTTTTCCCAGTCTTTTTCATATTGGCAGTTAAACTCTTTGGCAAACTCTTCACCTTTACCCTCATTTACATCGCAAACAACCTTTAAACTCACTCCTTTTGGCAAATTCATTGCCCTTTTTCTCCCAATCAAACCGGCTCCAATTATTCCTATTTTCATCTTTTTTTAGTAAACATAAAATTGTCAATTCTACGCAAAGTAAACATAAAATCCTTCAACTTTTTACCATTCATATTCTTCCAATCGTCTTTATAATGTAAAAATCTACCCGTAAGACCATCTGATTTATCCGAAACTAAAAAACCAATAAATTCTTTCAATGTCTCCATGTCTCCCCAGCTCTCCGGCCCTTTTTCAAAAGTCTCATCATTCCACATTTTAGTCTTATATGCTCCAGGAGCAATCACATTAATATCCACAGTAGGATATTCCGTCGCCAAAGTTTCCGTAAAACGAACCACGGCTGTCTTAGAACTTGCATAAGCAGTATGACCCGCTCTACCATAGGCCGCCCCTCCACCCCCGAAATTAATTATCTTCCCACGCTCCGATTCCAACAACAAAGGTAACGCATAATAACAACAATTCACCGTCCCCAACAAATTTATTTCTATATTTTTTTTCCAATCACTCAGCTTATTATCCAGAAACAATCCAATTGGACTTAAAACTGCCGCACAATTAATCAACACATCCAGTCTCTCTGTCACTTTAAAAAGTTTTTTAATCTGATCCACCCTAGACACATCCATCGTCAGAACTCTCACGTTTTTACAATTCAATTTGTTTTTTAGATTGTTTAGTTTTTCCTCATCTCGTCCAACAGCAAACACCTCATTGTTACTGGATAAAGAAGTCACTAATTGACTCCCAATTCCACCACTACCACCAACCACCATTATTCTTTTCATTACTTATTTTACCTTACTCTATCGGGCTCTAACCTTAAGAGCATCTTGGTCAAATGCCGCTACAGTTTCCACTCCTCGCCTGGAATAAACCATTGCTGTCAAAACCGGCGGTGTCACCGTTACTACATGAGCTCCGGCTTCTAAGGCTTCACCCACATGACTTGCTCCCCGAATACTACCCACAATCAAACTCACCCTTCTTAATTCTGGGTCATTCTCTAAATGTCTCACAATAGCTCTGGTCAGCCTTGACGGACTGGAATTAACTTCTGCTCCATCTCCCGTTTTCAATTCTTTCGGAGCATATCCTTCCTGTGTCCTAAAATTCCAATCTTCATCTCCTCGACAATAAAATTGACTGACAAATGATTCCATTTTTGTCCCTCTAAGCGCCCCCGCCATCATTGTCAAACCTTCGAAAGTCATGCCTACGGTCGCATTCACCGGAATACCCTTCTCCACTGCCAGTTTATGCATCACCTCCAAACATTCCACCGGTCTATCCGGTATTAAGGGTACCTTAATCACCACATTTCTGGCAATACTAGCCAAATCCTCGGCTTCATACAACATGTCGTCAACCGATGCTCGACTATCCATCAACTCCACTGAAACCGGTCTTAGCCCCATCATTTGGCAAATTTTTCCGATAGTTGGTCTATAATCTTCTGCGTTTACTCCATCATCCAACATAATCTTAGGATTAGTCGTCACTCCTCTTGCCAAACCGGTCTTGTTCCATTCTAAAATCGTCTCGGGATTGGAGGAATCAATAAAAAAAGCACCATTATATTCTCTTTTTGCCATAGTATAATCAACTACTAATAAGCAAAATTGTACACCTATATCTTATAAAAAATAATATGCAAATTAACCGCACCCATTCAAAAAATACCTCGGCTTTTTTTATTGATCGTGATGGCGTTATTATAAAAATAGTCAGATATCCTTCAAAAAAAGAGCCCTTTGATTCAGCTCAAAATCCAAAAGACGTTAAGCTTGTCCCCAACATAGATAAAGTTATTCTTTGGCTCAATCAACAACACATCCCGGTAATTGAAATCAGCAACCAACCCGGAGTCGCCAAAGGGAAAATGAGTCAAAAAACCTCCGATGCTATTGAGACAAAAACCCACTACCTTTTAAAAAAAAGTAAATGTAAAATTAACTACGTCTACATTTGTCCTCACCACCCTCAAGGTATTGTTCCCAAATTAACTAAAATTTGTAGTTGTCGAAAACCAAAACCTGGGCTTTTAATTAAAGCCTCAAAAGATTTAAATATAAACCTAAACAAATCAATTTTTTTGGGTGATTCCACCTCAGATATAGAAGCTGGCAAAAAGGCCGGTTGTTCCACTTTTCTATATTTTCATCATCACAACTTACCCGAAAAAGTCAAACTGGCCCAAAATTCAAATCCGGATTTCCAATCTATCAACCATCTCCAAACCCTATCTATTTTAAAAAAATATTTCTCATGATCGCTATCATCGTCGCCGGAGGTAAGGGCACCCGACTCAAACCCCTTACAGATAAAATTCCCAAACCCATGGTCAGGGTAGGAGATAAACCAATTTTAGAACATATTTTAATCATGTTTAAAAGACAAGGCATCAGTAATTTTATTTTTGCTCTTTGCTATAAACCCAAAGTCATTACCGATTACTTTGGTAATGGCAAAAGGTTTGGTGTCAATATTAAGTATACCTACGAAAAAGAAAACCAACCTCTTGGCACCGCCGGTGCCATCACCCCAGCTCAAAAATACATTAAAAAAACTTTCATTGTCACCTATGCCGATATTTTAAGACAACTGGATATTAAAAAATTAATAAAATCACACCAAAAAAACCAAGCTTTTGCTACTCTCAATACTTATCAACACTTTGCAAACCCAAAAAGCATTATTATTTTCGATCAACATCAAAAAATAATCCAATTTATTGAAAGACCCAATCCAAGACAAATCAAAAAACACCAAAATAAAAACAACTCAGTCTGGTCAAACGCTTCATTTTATATTTTAGAACCTGAAGTTTTTAAATACATTCCCAAAGACATCAAAACCGACTTTGGTTTTGATGTCTTTCCAAAAATTCTTTCTTCAAAAAAGAAAATATACGCCTACCCATCTATAGGACATTTCATCGACATCGCCGATAAAGAAACCTTAAAACTAGCCAGACTAAACTATCGTTTTTAATTTCTCAATTTTGGATGATTAGCCATTAAATGCCACACCACACCCTGAATCGATTCTGCAAAAGCAGTAATCATCTCTTCGTAATCAGGCGGAATTATTATCGGAACGTCAGCCACTTGACCGGTATATCCACCATCACGGCTAACTATTCCCATAGTTGTCGCTCCTACTTCTCTAGCGTAATCGAGAGCTTTAACTAAATTCGTACTCACATTTCTTTTCAGACTCCCTCCTCCCACAGACAAAATCATTACAGCATCATTCTCCCCTAAGTGACTAGTTTTCAACCATTCCGAAAAAACCGTATCCCAGCCTTCATCGTTGGTTCTGGCTGTCAATTCGGCCACATTATCAGTCGGCGCATATGATTCGATACCGGCAATTTTGCGAAAATCATTAACCGCATGGGCACAATTAGCTGCACTTCCTCCCACTCCAAGAAAAAACAACCTACCCCCACTCTTCTTCACCGCCACCAAACGATCAATCGCCTCATCAATCAAACCCCCATTTAGTCTTGGAATCACTACCGCAATCCTTTTTAAATACTGACAAGTATATTCACTCGTCAGTAAAACACTTAAATCTTTTTCTTTAATATCCATATTCTCTCCTCTTTTTTTTAAATAATAAAAAATAATAACTAATAACTTTGATTAACCAACACCTTTGCTCCATCCCAATCAAAACGAATTGATTTCTCGATCAAACCCAAACCTGTCATTTTTTGTGCAAAACTTCTTTGATCTCTATTAACATAAAAGACAAACCAACCACCTCCTCCGGCCCCCATTATTTTCCCCCCCAGAGCCCCAACCCTCATGCCCGCTTCATACCAATCATCAATTTGAGTGTTTGAAACTCGCCCCGAAAGTTGACGTTTTATTCTCCAATGTTCATCTAAAGTAGCCCCA
>Ga0210057_1005953_pt1 | contig 15392 bp, 13 predicted proteins | sample CryGeyCG2114_010_2_FD_183968 | JGI IMG/M metagenome (GOLD analysis project Ga0210057, IMG submission 183968) | Groundwater microbial communities from aquifer - Crystal Geyser CG10_big_fil_rev_8/21/14_0.10 (SPAdes) (version 2) | ecosystem: Environmental > Aquatic > Deep subsurface > Groundwater ... | reverse complement strand
CACATTAAGCTAAACCATCCAAACAAGCTAGTACTATTTGGATCAGTTATGTGGGGAAGTTACTATCTATTTTCCACAATATTTAATACTTACAGTCCACTTTTTGCAATGCTAATAGGAGCTCTACTTGGAAACTACGGATTGTTTGTTGCTAGAATATTTGAGGAACAAGCCGATGACTATGCATTTCTCAAATTGGAATAGATAAAGTTAAAAAAGGTCTAACTGCTTTACACAAGCTTTACCAAACCAGATACGATCGAGATTAACTTCTGCGCTATTTTGACCTGCATCTTACCCACCTAGCAAATATAAATCGCCTCGAAGCGAAAGCGAAAAAACTTTAATAACAAAACTTGACATTTACTTCGTTTATTCGAATAATCAAAGTAATGGGAAGAATATCAAAAAAGAAACTAAACTCTGAAGTTGAGGAGAAAATATTTGAGACTTTTTGGGAAACTATTGCATCTTTAAAAAATAGTAGTGATGTTGAACAGTTCATTAAAAGCCTCTTATCGTATACCGAACAGTTAACACTTGCCAAGCGCCTGGCAATAGCTCTATTAGTCCAACGTGGATATAATTACGAATACATCAGTGGAACATTGAACGTATCAACATCTACAATTTTAGCAGTTGATAGGCAAATCAAGCTAAATGCTCAAGGTTATAAAATAGCTAGTAAGAAAGCCGGAAGTAAAAGATTACGTGACAAAACAGCCGACGCTTTAGCTTCATTTCTCCTAAGTATCTCAAAACCAGCTCGGTATGGATCAGCTAAGTATCGTCTAAAAAAAGAAATGGGAGCAAAAATAGCAAAGCGTCAAAGAAAACGCTCTGTTCTATAATTTACTTCGTTTATTCGAATAATCGAAGTAAAATTAATTATGAAAAGAATTCACATATATCATATTGTAACTTTATGTATCTTTGCCATTGTAATTAGTTTTATACACCAGTACCCCAATTACTATGCATTAAAGAACACGCCTATTGGACACATGTTTACTGGACAAGCTTCCTGGTTTGATCCTTGGGATATAAATTTATACGTGTCGGCTATAAAACAAGGTCAGCAAGGTAGCTTGATGTATGCAAATACCTATTTAATCTCTTCTAATAAATCAGGCGCTCTAATATATCAAGTCTATACACTAGCAGGATATCTGATAAGAAATATTGATCCATTCTTACTATTTCATATAGTGGCAATAGTATGTAGCATATTTTTGGTAACAACCATTTATATTATTTCCAGAAAATTTATTAGGAAATCACTGCCATTATTTATCAGCATTTGGCTTACTATAGCTGGCGGAGGCTTAGGATGGCTTGTTGGAGTTAATAACAGCGCAGACTTATCAATAACAAGTTTTACTTATCATAGCGCATTTCAGAGACCTCATGAAGCAATTGGAATTATTATTTATATACTAAGTTTATTTTTCTTACAAAGGAGTATATACCTACAATCGTATCTATATTTAATCTTATCTTGGGTATTCATTACCGCAATGATACCCATATATCCATATTATTTTGTAAGTTATGTAGTAATTGGAGTAGTATATTACTTATTTACTATTACAAAACCAAAGCGCATATATATACTTATGTCAGTTGCTCTTCTTGGCATAGAGTCAATATTGTTACTATATTACCGTAGCCACTTATCTGCAAATGGCTTTTCAAATGTAGTTAACCAACACTTAAACCCAGTAAACCCTATCTCTTTAATCTTAGGTTACGGATTGTTTTTGCCTACATCTATTTATTTTGTATTGAAATCTAAGCTAAATACAAAAAATCAATTCCTATTAATATGGATAGTTTGCTCTTTATTATTATCGTTTCTACCTATAGGAATCGCACGTTTCTTTCTACGTGGATTATTTTTGCCACTATCCTTTCTTAGTGTTCAATGTGTATCCGAATTTACCAAAAAAAAGTCCTACGCATTTATAGTAATTTCATTCCTCATACTTATATCTTCATTATCAACGCTATACATTTTTTCACAACGAATAAATTCTCAAAATAGAGATAATATTTGGTTTTATAAACCAATTGAGTTTAAATCTGTAGTTAAACTAATAAATATGTCCAACATAAATAATATTCTCACAAATTACAATCTAGGCAATATATTACCCGCTTATACCAATGAAAGAGTTTATTTTGGACATATGATTCAATCTGGAAACAACAATCTTAAATTAAACAATATTAACAAATTCTTTAATGAAAAGATGGCTACTAATGATGCAAAGAAATTCGCAACTAACAACGATATCCAATATGTTCTGCAAGAAAATGCAGATATTAGTAATGCTCAACTTTCATACGACTTTCTAGAACCAATATACAAAGATCAATATTACACCATTTATATATTGGAGAGAAAGAAAATTTGGTAGTCTGAGGTTTTAATAACTACTTGGGGAAATCTCTTTTTTATCTCCCAAGTTGGCATTCCTCGTGTTACCCCCTCCATCTAAATGGAGAATCATTGATACTTGCGGATAACACCCACTACTACACCACCAATAGAAAGGCTGCTTTCTGGATATATAGGAGAATATTTGCGATTCGCAGGTAAAAGAACAACTTTACCATTGGACTTATCATAAAGCTTAAGCGTCCAGTCTCCATCCACTTCTGCCACTACCACATTTCCTATTCTAGGATTTTTCCCTCGTTCTACCAAAACCAGATCACCTGGGTGAATACCCGCTTCAATCATTGAATCATTTGAAACCTCCAACAAAAAAGTTGATTGACGATTAGCGATTAAATACTGATCTAAGCTAATTACATCCAAAAGTTCTTCTTCTGCTGCAGACGGAAATCCTGCCTCTACATAACCCAACACTTTAATCTTTCCATCTATACTTTTGGGAACCAGCTTACCTGATTTATCCTTAGCAACAAGTCCTTCTTCAATAAATTTTCCTACCCAATAAGAGACTGTGTTCTTAGAAGAAACATTAAACAACTTCTGCATTTCTGAAAAACTAGGAAGCCTTCCTTTGCTTTGGTAAAAATTGATTAACTTAGTTTTATAACTATTTGACATGATTAAAATACTAATTTGCAGTATATAGAACAATCGTTCTATAGTCAAGCTGGAGCTACAATCACCTGCTATAATAGACACATGATCTCAGACATTATTAAAAAACAGATACAGCAAACAGTTAAGCAGCTAGATCTACCCGAAGTAGACATTACTCTTGAGCATCCAGGTGAGGAAAGTCATGGAGATTATTCGTGTAATGTAGCAATGATACTAGCAGCCAAAGCAAAGAAAAATCCCCGAGAGTTAGCAAAAACAATAGTGGATAAATTAAATAATAACAAAGATTTAAAAAGTGTTGTAGAAACAATTGAAGTAGCAGGCCCTGGTTTTATCAACTTTTGGTTAAGCAATACTTATCTACACAAAAAACTTGAGCAAATAGTTTCTGACAAACAAGAAATTCCCACATACCATCTAGGACCAGAAAAAAAGATTATGATTGAGTATGCTCATCCTAATACGCATAAGCTACTACATATAGGGCATTTACGAAATATTACATTGGCCGAATCTATTGTTCGCCTACTTGAAGCTGTTGGTAATAAAATAATCCGCGCTAACTACCAGGGAGACGTGGGTATGCATATCGCTAAATGCATCTATGGCATGGTCCAAAGCGGTAAAAAGACACCTAAGAGCCTGGATGAAAAAATCGAGTATCTAGGTACCTCATATAAAGAAGGTAATTCAGCATACGAAGACAACCCCAAAGCTAAAGAAGAAATTCATGTCATTAATAAGAAAATATATAATAAAGATCCAGAGATCTTAAAACTCTGGAATGAAACCAGACAATGGAGTCTCGATTATTATGATGAATTCTACAAAAGGGTTTATTCTCGCTTCGACCGCTTCTACTTTGAAAGTGAGGTATATAACTCAGGATTAAAAATATCTAAGCAGGCGCTTAAAGATGGAATACTAGAAAAAAGTAAGGGAGCAGTTGTATTTAACGGTGAGCCATACAACTTACACACACGCGTATACATTACAGGAGAAGGTAATCCCACATATGAAGGAAAAGAACTGGGTTTAGCAAATATTGAATTTAGTGAACATGGAGCAATAGATAAATGTATTCATATAGTCGGATCAGAGCAAGCAAGCTTCTTCGAGTCAACATTTAAAGTAGAAGAACTACTGGATCCTAAGAAATACAAAGGCAAACAACTTCACTATATTTATGGCTTTGTCAGACTCAAAAAAGGGAAAATGTCTTCTAGAAAAGGCACCGTTATTACGGCCCAGTGGTTACTAGATGAAGTTAAATCTAAAATAAGCAAAGCATTTGAAGTAGACAAAGAATCTGCAGAGATCATCATGATTGCTGCTGTAAAATACTCGATGCTCAAAGTAGATCCTAAAAGTGAAATCGCCTTTGATATCAACCAGTCTATCTCACTAGAAGGAAATTCAGGTCCATATTTGCAGTACACATATGCAAGATGCAAATCTATTTTACGCAAAAGCAATGCCATTAAGAGCAAGACTAATACACAACCCAATGAAAAAGAAACAGCAATTTTAAGAATACTATATAAATATCCCGAAGTTGTTTTAGAAGCAGCAAAAACCTACTCTCCTAACATAATCTGCAACTACTTATTTGATCTTGCCCAGAAATATAACGGCTTCTACAACAAACACAAAGTTGTCGGAGGAGAAAATGAAGCATTTAGACTAGAACTTACCAAAGCTACTGCTAAAGTAATTAATAATGGACTAAGTCTCTTGGGTATTAAAACACTCGAACGGATGTAACTAGTTATTAAAACGCGTTTCAGAAACGCAGCCATAGATACAGTCTCCAAAATTAGTCGGATCTGGTGTTGGGCGAAGCGTTGGAGTTGGTGTTAAAGTTGGAACTAAAGTTGGAGATTCACTCTTTAAACTAACAGACACCACAGGTTTAACAGTTGGACTAGGTGAAAAAACCAGCTCTTCGTTAAGCGATTCTACAACCCCCACAATGTCTTCCTCTGTGACAGAATCATTTGTCACCGTTATCACAACCACCTGATCACTCCCCTCTTTTGCTAATACATATAGATCTTGCTCTTGTTTTCCAGAAGACGCATAGGTAGTATATATACCTGTATAAGACGCTATTTTAACCTCTTCAATGTCTCCAAGGCTTCCTATAATTGTAGATAAAAATTTATCATAACCAATACGATTTATTTCTACCTTTACACCAGCTAAGCCAAAAGAATTATTATCTATTCTATCTAAACTACTAGACTCTTCATCCTGCAGTTTTATTTTAAAATCACCAACTAAACTCTTTATCTGCTGCTGCTGCTGTTGCTTCTGATACATCACTCCGAACCCTACCAGCAACAGAAGTAGTAAAAAAATCTCTGCAGCAGAAATTATCCACCAATTGATATCTTTTTTACTTTCTGTATACATATGTATACAGAATAACACATGATAAAATACCCCGTATGTTAAAAGTATCTATTCAGGGTGTAGCTGGTTCCTTTCATGATATAGTAGCCCGCGATATATTTGGCAATGAAATTACTCTTATTGAGCAAAATAGCTTCAAACTAGTCTTCGAAGACGTAAAAAAACAAAAAGTAAATTTTGGCATAGTTGCTATAGAAAATTCTATTGCTGGCTCCATTTTTAGTAATTACGATTTACTTGAAAAATATCAGATACCTATAGTAGGCGAATACTATTTACGAATTAAACATAACCTTCTCTCACTACCAGGACAAAAAATCTCAGACATTCATGAAGTCTGGTCACATCCAATGGCGCTTTTACAGTGTCAACATTATCTAGAAAGTATAAATCTAAAAACTATAGAGAAAGAAGATACCGCAGGTAGTGCCAAAGAAATAAGGAATAATAAATTATTTGGTATCGCTGCTATTGCTTCTGAGCTAGCAGGAGAGCTATATAAGCTAAAAACCCTAAAAGCAGGAATTGAGGATAATAAACAAAATTATACTCGCTTCCTAATATTAGGACAAAAACCTCTGCTTAATCCAGAAATTGATAAAAGTTCAATTGTTGTTGAACTCAAACACCAACCAGGCTCTCTAGCTAAACTTATTAGTATTTTTGCTAAAGAAAAAATTAACTTGACCAAAATTGAGTCTCGCCCCATCATTGGTAGACCATTTGAGTATAAATTTTATCTAGATTTCCAAGAAAACATAGATAAAAAACTACTAAATAAACTTAGCAAGCACACTGTCAGGATTAAAACCTTGGGATCATATCAGAGCCATAGCAAAACTGTTTTTTAAGCTCCTATCTGAATATCCACACCAGCAGGAAGATCCATATGCATGAGGGAGTCGATCGTCTTTTGATTTGGTTGTTCAATATCTATTACCCTTTTGTGAGTTTTTATCATGAAATGTTCTCGAGAGTCCTTATCAGTAAAAGGGGAACGCATAACTGTAAATTTTTCTTTTTTTGTGGGAAGAGGAACAGGTCCCATTACTTTAGCGCCTGTTTGAATCGCAGATTCAACTATTTTCTGACAGGATTCATCAATAACCCTGTGATCATAAGCTTTTAACCTAACTCTAATTCTGCTTTGACGCATAAAACAAGACCTTTAAATGTGCTAACTTCTGGGCAAAATGGGTAATACTTATGCAATTACTTTAGTAATTACACCTGCCCCAACCGTGTGTCCTCCCTCGCGGATTGCAAAACGCACTCCTTCTTCCATTGCAATTGGCTGAATAAGCTCTACTGAAACAGTAACGTTATCTCCTGGCATAACCATCTCTACGCCCTTAGGAAGTTCAACATTACCTGTAACGTCTGTTGTTCTAATATAAAACTGAGGTCTATACCCTGTGAAAAATGGAGTATGACGTCCACCCTCATCCTTAGTTAAAACATATACCTCTGCTTCAAACTTAGTATGAGGAGTAATTGAACCTGGTTTTGCCAATACTTGTCCACGCTCAACTTGGTTCTTCTCAAGGCCTCTAACTAATACTCCTACATTATCTCCTGCCTGACCTTCATCAAGGGTCTTTCTAAACATTTCAACTCCTGTAACAACAGTCTTAGCGGTATCTTTAATACCTACAATCTCAATCTCATCATTTACATCTACCTTACCACGCTCAATTCGTCCAGTTACTACAGTACCTCTACCCTTGATTGAGAAAACATCCTCAATAGGCATCAAAAAGGGCTTATCTAGATCTCGCTTAGGCTCAGGAATATATTCATCAACCTTATCCATCAGCTCTCCAATCGCTTTTTGTGCTTCTTCACCGCCTTCAAGCGCCTTCAAAGCCGAACCACGAATAATTGGAACCTCATCGCCTGGGTATTTATACTTGCTCAATAGCTCTCTTACTTCAATCTCAACTAGGTCAAGTAGCTCTTCGTCATCTACCATATCAACTTTGTTCATAAACACTACGATAGCGGGAACATTAACCTGACGAGCAAGTAGGATGTGTTCAGTTGTCTGAGGCATAGGACCATCTGGAGCAGATACAACTAGGATTGCTCCGTCCATCTGTGCTGCACCAGTAATCATATTCTTTACATAATCAGCATGTCCAGGTGCATCAATATGCGCATAGTGGCGCTTTGCTGTCTCATACTCAACATGGGTAATATTGATCGTAACTCCTCTTTCCTTCTCCTCAGGAGCGTTATCAATATCTTCGAATTTCATTGCCTTTGCTTGACCTTTGCCAGCAAGGTAATTAGTTATAGCCGCAGTCAAGGTAGTCTTGCCATGATCTACATGACCAATAGTTCCAATATTAAGATGCGGTTTCGTGCGCTCGAATTTTTTTGAATCTGCCATATCGTAGATATTCTACATTAACAATATAATTTATGCAAGAATGATACCATGACTACAATGTGTGTCAAGCCCCTTTCTAGTAACCATTCACGATTTAACAAACTGAGCGAAACAAGGCGAGACCCTTCATGAAATGGAAGGTCTTGCCTTAAGTAAGCGATTATATACGATTCTAAAGCCAAGCTATCCATTTTATGTAAAGCTCGGCTTTGAATCCTTTGTAAACTCGTGAATGATTACCCTTTCTACTCAATAAGCCTACGATCGAGTCTCAATTATTTTTTCTTGTATATTTCTAGGAACTTCCTCGTAGTGACTTGGTTCCATATAGTAAGTTGCACGACCTTGTGTCATTGATCGAAGCACGGTAGCATATCCTGCTAACTCAGATAAAGGAACCAACGCTGTAATAATTTGAGCTTTTCCTCTTGTTACAGATCCTTGAATCTGAGCACGCTTAGCTGATAAATCTCCAATCACGTCTCCTACAAAATCAGGAGGAGTTGTAGCCTCTACCTTCATAATTGGCTCAAGCAAAGTTGGTTCAGCTTGCCTAGCAGCTTCCTTAAATGCCATGGATCCAGCAATCTTAAACGCTATCTCAGATGAATCAACATCATGGTAGGTTCCATCGTATAGCTCTACTTTAACATCAACCATTGGGTATCCTGCAACAATTCCTTTTTCTGTTGCTTCAATAATTCCTTTTTCTATCGCTGGAATAAATTCACGAGGAATAGCTCCACCTTTAATCTGATTATCAAATTCAAACCCTTCGCCGCGCTCCTGAGGATGTATACGGATAAGACAGTGTCCATATTGACCACGTCCACCAGTTTGCTTTATATATTTACCTTCTCCTTGAGAATTTATCTTAATAGTCTCCTTATATGAGACTTGTGGTTTACCAACGTCTGCAGCCACATTAAACTCTCGTTTCATACGATCTACTAATATTTCAAGGTGCAGCTCACCCATACCCGAAATTAAAGTCTGGCCTGTCTCTTTATCAGTTTTTACTGTAAAGGTAGGATCCTCATCCATTAACCGGCGTAGAGCTTGAGACATTTTTTCCTGATCCTGCTTTGTCTTAGGCTCAATAGCCATCGAAATAACGGTCTCTGGAAAAGAAATTGACTCCAGAAGAATCTGCTTGTCTTTATCTGCTAAAGTGTCACCAGTACCAGCATTTTTTAATCCTACTATTGCCACAATTTCTCCCGCATATGCTTCTTTAATCTCTTCCCTTGTGTTTGCATGCATAAGTAATATACGACCTACTCTTTCTTGTTTTCCTTTGGTAACATTATTCACATAAGAACCTGATTCTAATTTCCCAGAGTAGACTCTCGCATATGCAAGCTGACCAACGTGTGGATCAAGCTGTATTTTAAATACCAGAGCTGAAAATGGATCATTTCTATCTGGCTTGCGCACAACAACTTCCTCTGTTTGAGGGTCTTTACCCTCCATGGGTGGAACATCTTGAGGTGATGGTAAATAGTCTATTACTGCATCTAAAAGTGGCTGTACTCCTTTATTTTTAAGAGATGATCCACAATAAATAGGAACTAATTTGTATGCAATAGTCGCGCGACGCAATGCTTTTTTTATATCTTCTTTACTGATTTTGACCCCATTTAGGAATTTTTCTGTTAATTCGTCATCTGTCTCTGCTACTTGCTCAATTAACTTCTCGCGATATTTCTTTACCTGTGCTTGCATATTTTCTGGAACATCTTCTATCTTATATTCAGCTCCAAGCTTTTCATCATTCCAGACATACGCCTTCTCCTCTAATAGATCAACCATCCCTTTAAATTCGTCTTCAGCACCAATGGGTAAAGAAACAATTGCAGGATTTGCCCCCAAACGGTCGATGATATCCTGCACCGTTGCAAAAAAGTCTGCTCCTACTTTATCCATCTTGTTAATAAAACAGACACGAGGAACTTTATACTTATTTGCCTGATTCCAAACAGTTTCCGACTGGCTTTGGACCCCTTCTTCAGCATCAAGAACCGTAACTGCACCATCTAACACACGCAATGAACGCTCGACTTCAGCAGTAAAATCAACATGCCCGGGAGTGTCTATGATATTTATCCGAACATCCTTCCAAAAAGTAGTAGTAGCAGCAGATGTAATCGTAATCCCTCGTTCTTGCTCCTGCTCCATCCAATCCATAACCGCCGCGCCTTCATGTACTTCACCAATCTTATAAGTCTTACCCGTATAATAAAGAATTCGCTCAGTAGTTGTTGTTTTACCAGCGTCAATATGAGCAATAATGCCTATATTTCTTACTTTATCCAATGGAAAATCTCGTGTATTCGTATCTGCCATGATTCTTACCAGCGGAAATGCGCAAAAGCTTTATTTGCTTCTGCAACTTTGTGCATATTCTCCTTCTTTTCTACCGCTACTCCCTTATTTTCTGCTGCATCAGAAAGCTCAGCTGCTAGCTTATTCTCATAAGTCTTATACTCTGCGTTTGAGCGAGAATTTGCTGAATCTACAATCCATCGCAACGCTAACGACAACCTTTGACGAGCGCTAACTGCTACAGGTACTAGATAGGAAGCTCCACCGACACGACGTGGACGAACTTTTTTACTTGGACCTACGTTTTCAATCGCAGCCTGTAAAAGCTCAACTGGATTTTTTTTGTTACCTTTTAGCTTCTCAAGCGCAGAATATATGCTTCGCTCTGCTATTCTCCTTTTTCCGCTTCTCATCGAAGCATTCACTAGTTTAGTAACTAATTGACTGTTATATATAGGATCCGCTTTTATCTCTCGGACTTTTGCTCTTTTTGATCTTGGCATATCTTATTCCTCTTTACTTTCTGCGGGTGGATCTGTACTAGCTGGTGCAGCAGAACTACCAGTATCAGTCTTTCCACTCTTCTTGGTTCCATATTTAGAACGCGAAGATTTACGACCAACCACACCTTCTAAATCTTGTGTTCCACGTACCAAATGATATTTAACTCCTGGCAAATCCTTTACTCTACCTCCGCGTACAAGAACAACATTGTGCTCACCTAGATTGTGACCTTCACCCTGAATGTACGCCGTAACCTCTTGCCTATTAGAAAGACGAACTCTTGCCACCTTACGCAAAGCAGAATTTGGCTTTTTTGGAGTCATCGTTTTAACCAGAGTCACAACTCCTCGTTTTTGAGGTGCAGCAATCTCACGCGTCTTACGTGTTATTGAGTTGTACATTTTACGCAACGCCGTCGCCTTAACCTTTTTCTTAGGTACTTTTCGGCCATTACGAACTAATTGATTTATTGTTGGCATAATAAAAACTTAAGCAAACGAGAGGTAATTTTACCAGAAAGGTTAAGTTTGCGCTAGACTCTGCTAAAATAGGATCTATGGACAAGTTCTATGTAACAACCGCTATTCCTTATGTAAACGCGCCGCCCCACATCGGCCATGCACTTGAATTCGTTCAAGGAGATGCTATTGCTAGGTATCATAAGCTACTAGGGCAAGAGGTTAAATTTCTCTCGGGTGGAGATGAAAATGCATTAAAAAATGTTCAAGCTGCAGAGACTGCAGGCCGTCAGGTGCAAGATTTTGTAAATGAGAATACATCACTATTCCTTAAATTATCCCAAAAACTCGATGTTGAGTACGACATATTTCAAAAAGGTAGCGATACTAAAAAGCACTTCCCTTCTAGTCAAAAATTATGGGATCTGTGTGCAAAAGCTGGAGATATATATAGTAAGGCGTATAAAGGATTGTATTGCGTCGGGTGTGAAACTTTCTACGAAAAAGAAGAACTAAATGAAAACGGTGAGTGCGTTGAACACCCAGGCAAAAAACTTGCTGTCGTTGAGGAAGAGAATTACTTTTTCAAACTATCAAAGTACGAGAAAAAGCTTATAGATTTAATTTCCAGCGATGAGATAAAAATCCTTCCCAAAACCCGTAAAAACGAAGTGCTTGGATTTTTAAACCAAGGACTAAAAGACATTAGCATTTCTCGATCCAACCAAAGAGCTAAAGACTGGGGTGTGTCCGTCCCAGGAGATGACAATCAGAGAATCTACGTTTGGTTTGATGCACTAAATATATATCAGTCTGGAATAGGATTTGGCTGGGACAAAAAGTCATACAGCAAATGGTGGCCAGCAAATGTCCATGTAATTGGCAAAGGAATAATCCGATTTCACTCTGTATACTGGCCAGCTTTTCTTCTGTCTGCTGGACTTAAGCTGCCAAAGGAAATCTTTGCTCATGGATATATTACTGTTGAAGGACAAAAAATGAGTAAGACAATCGGGAACGTCATTGATCCGTTTGTGCTGATAAAAAAATATGGAATTGATCCACTGCGCTATTATCTCTTAAGAGAGATACCTAGTTACAGCGATGGAAACTTTAGCGACAGTCGGTTTAAAGAACTATATAATGCAGATCTTGCTAATGGACTTGGCAACCTGGTAGCACGAGTATGCACTTTAGCAGCAAAAGCTAACCTTCAGTCTCAAAATAACAAACTTGAAATGTATCCAGAGGTTAAAGAATATCTCAATGAATATCGCTTTGATCTTGCGCTAGAATTTCTCTGGAACAATAAAATTACGAGCTTAGACAAGCTTATAGATAAACGAAAACCATGGGAGCTGGAAGATGATCAACTTACCAAAGCTTTAATAGATATCATTTCTGAACTGAAAGTCGTTGCATATAATCTCAAGCCATTTATGCCAACCACAGCCGATAAAATACTTAAACAACTATCTGGTGTTGTTTCAAATGGAGATATATTATTTCCTAGATTATAAATATATGGTACAAAGAATTTTTAGACGCTACCCAGTTAAAACCCAGAGGCTATTTGAAATTATGATACCTGCCACCTCGTGGCTTCTTATAACTTTTCCTTTATGGTTATCATTCTGGCATCCGGCTGTAGTAGCTTACTTTATTATCACATTCGATATCTACTGGTTCTTTAAATCTGCCACATTAGCCTATTATGCAATTCGTTCCTACTTAACAATGATGGCACATACTCGCATGGATTGGCTAAAGGAAGCCAAAACCGTATCTAACTGGAAAGATATTCATCATGTGATTATCATTCCAGAATACAAAGAGCCATATAGCATTTTAGATAGAACCATAGATAATCTAGTCAAACAGTCATTTCCTCTAAAGAATATCTCCATAGTACTCGCAACTGAAAAAAGAGACGATGAGGCTGAAGAAACCGGTAGACTTCTTAAACAAAAATACGGACATAGATTTGGTAACTTCTGGATTACCAAACACCCTATTCTACCTGGTGAAATTGCTGGAAAATCATCAAATATGGCTTATGCTGGAAAATTTGTCTTCAATAAATGTAAAAAACTCGGTTTAGATCCAGCTCTAACAACTGTAACATCAGCAGATGCAGACGCTCAATTACACCCATCGTATTTGTCTTATTTAACTCACTCGTTTCTCACTGATCCAGATCGAGACTTTCATTTTTACCAAACAGGTATTATGTACTACTCCAATATCTGGAAAGTCCCACTACCTATTAGAGTTATTAACACGATCGGAAGCATGTTTTCCTTATCCTTACTAAAACAAGGAAAAAGGCTAATTAACTACTCAACCTACAGCTTATCCCTAAAAACAGTGGCCGAAGTCGGATTTTGGTCTGTAGATATTATCCCTGAAGATTATCATCTCTTTTTTAAGACATACTTTAAAAAAGGAGAAAAAGTCCGCGCAATACCCATCTTTTTACCCACCCTCGTACAAGCAGCTCAATCTTCAACCCTTCGCAAAACACTAGTTAATCAATATGAGCAGCAAAAGCGCTGGGCTTGGGGGGTGTCAGACTTACCTAATGTTATTCGTAACTATTTTCTCCATCCTGAAATTAGCATCATAGACCGAACAACACGCCTATTTTATGTTTTAGAAACCCATATAGTCTGGCCAACAAACTGGTTTATTCTTACACTAGGAAGTACCTTACCCACACTTGTTAACCCATACTTTGCTCGCACAGTACTCGGACACAATCTTTCACAAATATCCTCTTTCATTCTAACGATAAGCGCAGTATTGCTATTAATTGTAATTATTGTTGACACCAAAACTAGACCCAAAAGACCAGCGCATTTTTCACGCTGGAAAGTTCCTTTTCTTTTTGTACAATGGCTTAGCTTACCAGTAGTTTCCTTCTTCCTCTCAGCTCTTCCTGGACTAGACGCCCACACTAGACTCATGATAGGAAAAAGGCTTGAGTACCGAGTTACAGAAAAGATTTAATTACATACTGGAGTTTTATGTGTAACTTAACTATGTAATACATCTTTTAACACATCCAGAACACATAGGGCATATTCAGGAACACAATCTACCAACACCCGGTGTTAACACCGGGTGTTAAATAAAAAACTCGTTAATCCTTCCGAAGGTAGAAATAACCTAGTATAATTCCTAAAAAAATAAGGCCACCTATTGTTAAAGGGAAAGACCAGTTAAAAGATGTGCTGTCTTCACTAATATCGTTAAACACATTCTTAACATCTAATCCTCTAACTTCTCCCTTATTATTCCTAGTTTCTTCTACAACTAAATCCTGCGCTTCATTCTCAGTTGTCTCTCCTAACACTCCAGGAGCAAAACCAGAAGCCGGTTGCCCAACAATAGATCCGGGAGCTCCAGAAGAGATTGTAACTTTTGTTGGTCCCACAAAATCACCTGGCATACATCCATTCCCTGCTCTGACCCAAAAATAGTAAGTTCCCTTACCTAGTCCAGAAACTGTATATACTACATCTGTTCCAATATCTGGATTACCCCATTTGGGAGCATCTGAGTCATCGCTATATGCCAACAGAAAATATGTATAGTCACTAGTTGGCCTATCCCAGCTTAAAGTAATCTGACCATCTTCTGGCCCAACTGCTCCAGTTAATGCTCCAGGGGCAGATGGTTTAGACTTACCACACGTGCCGTTTGAGCTAGAAACTGTTACTGGCTTTTCTCCTTTAAAACCAATATTAAGGTCAAATTGAGCCTGTTTTCCTTGGTATTCATTCCCAGCAGTTTCATCCATGGATATATTAATAGTAAGAGTCTTTGTGGTACCACCAGATATATCCATCATCTTCACTTCGCCTGCATTCCAAAAATTCTCCAATGTCTTACTTCCGCTTGCACCATATAGGTCGCTTGAACCTTGCTGTACATTAAAAAATAGCATATCAGCCATACCACCTGTCTGATTGGTATTAATAGCTTGAAAACTTAGCTCCTTATTATCACCACTTGTATTTTGAACTGTTATTGTCTGAGATACTTTAAGCCCGGGGTGCCAAGAAGTTGTTGAAGCATATAGAGGTTCATCTAGGGTTAACTTTATAGATCCAGACTGTTTGGTTACTGCAGCTACTGGCAAAGCCGATACACCAAGCAAAAATAAAAGTATTAATATATATATAATCTTATTCATAATTCTAAAATGGAGAACCTC
>Ga0210057_1005951_pt1 | contig 15394 bp, 14 predicted proteins | sample CryGeyCG2114_010_2_FD_183968 | JGI IMG/M metagenome (GOLD analysis project Ga0210057, IMG submission 183968) | Groundwater microbial communities from aquifer - Crystal Geyser CG10_big_fil_rev_8/21/14_0.10 (SPAdes) (version 2) | ecosystem: Environmental > Aquatic > Deep subsurface > Groundwater ... | reverse complement strand
TACTTGGTTGGAAATACCAAATGGTATAGAAGCACATTTACATTGTGGCTTTTGTGTATATACTTACTCATGGATCTATTGTATCACGCCCCAGAGGGGCGGGGAATTAGACCCAGGAGAGATTAAAGATTGTCTTATAAAAAGAAGGACCTGCATATTATGCTGGTCCTTCTTTTTATGTAACATAATCTTCTAGTCTTTTTTTGCGAAAGCAAAAAGTAATCTTAACGAAGCGAAGCGGAGTGTAATCTTTCTCCGCATGTCCGATGACTACTGTTGTTGCTTCAACCGATACTTCACCTCTCCAATCACTTTCTCTTCCACTTCTCTGACTGTCTTTCCTCTCATTGTAATCGATGCTCGCATATCATCTCCTGTTGGGTTGAGTGATTTTAGGAGTGCTTTTGCATCATAACCTTTTGCGGCGTAGAGAATGCTATGCACGGTATCATCACTGCCAGCATGTTCATGCGTGAGGAGAATAAGTTTTGCTTCTGGAGAATAGATAATGAGTTCATCGACAATATCATATAGTGATGATTCTGATGCGCCAGTTTGGACAAAGACATCGCGAGACAGTCTTGTGGCAACGAGGTCGATGTTCTCATGTCGTTCGAGTTGTGCCAGTGCTTCTCCCCAGAGTTTCAGTGACCCAATCGTTTTTGTTCGATACAGATTGTGAATAATATATTGTCTGTCAGCACCGAGTGACATGAGTGTGCTTGCGGTGCGGAGCGTTTGTGGTTTTACATTTTCTGCAGTAAAGCTTCTCGTACTATCAATCATCGCTGTCAGCAGTGCTGTTGCAACTTCCTTTGAAATATATGATTCTTCTAGTTGCTTGAACATGTCAAACAGTAATTCTGCCGATGTCGCTGCAGTACTATCTACAATATTGATCTGGCCAAAATGTTCATTTGCAATATGGTGATCAATATTGATCACCGGTTCTGTGTAGAAAAGATCGGTATTATCTCGATAGATAGCGCCGAGTGATTCAAGGTCAGGGGTATCGACGACAAAGATAGCATCATATTTGAAATCTGTCTGCGCCGTTGTGATGTGTTCTCGAGAGAGTACCCCGTGTTTTGGGGTGATGTAAATACGAAGTTTTTCATCTTTTACATCGTAGCTGAGTTCTTCGACACCTGTATTTTTTACATCGATGGTGAGAATGAATTTTTGAAGATGAGAAAAATTGTTTTGAAATGATCGAGCGATTTTCAAGAAGCTCAATTTATCCGGCAATACAAATCCGTCTACCACAACATCCACACGTTTTCCCTGTGCAGTGAGAAATGCCATGAGTGCAGCCGCGCTCCCGATAGCATCGCTTCCCGCGTCTTTGCGGAAGGTGATGAGGAACTGCTTGTTCTCAGTGACAATGGTATGAATTTGTTGGATGGTTGAAAGTGCCACACGGTTAGGAATTGTATCAATGTATGTTGACGTACATTATTTTTTGTCAGATAAGATATGTACCTTCGGAAGGTCCCTCTCTTCGTTCGGGATGACAATCCTACACTACATTCATTTCAATAAAAAATAAATGTACTGTGTGGACCCCCTCGACGCGCGTAGTCTTCGCAGTCGAGGGGGTCCCTCCGTTGGTGGGTCAGTCGTCGGGGGCAATCGAGGCATAGCCTACGGAGTCACGTGAAGTAGCACCCAAGCAAATCCATATGCCATTGCAATGCCTAGACCAGTGCCTACTCCTATGGTCACCCCATTCAGGACTCCAAACTTCGGCTCATTGAGGAATCCTGAAATGAACCCCGAAGTCAGCCCAACAATGAAGCCGACCAACAGTCCCAGAGCAAGCCCCTGTTCTGGGACAAAGGCAAATAGTGAGAAAAGCCAGGTCAGGAATCCGAAGATCATTCCAACGGACACTCCAACATACGTTGCTTCTGGATCCTTGTTGTCTTTCGGTATACCATAGATGATTAGTCCAAAGATGACCATCAAGATGCCACCGAGGAAGTTGGGCAGATCGAAGGGCAGTCTGATGCTGATCTTATCGAACAGCTGTGTGGCAACAATCTGTGGATCCTTCATGACTGACAACTCTCCGCTGATTGCCCAGTCGAGGAGCCATCCGACCGTCACAAGACAGCCAATCACGATGAGAATGCCAGCTATAGCATCCTGATGGGTCTTCTTCAATTCGTTGCTCATGAGATTTCTCCACTGGTTGCGGGTCCAGGAAATACGCCACACTGACGTATTTTTACAGACCCACAAAAAGGTGCCACAAACGACTGAAATGTAAAAGAACGATAGATAAACCTACCATATCACACTTTCCTTGTCAACGGAGCCAAAAACTTGCGTTTTCATCATATTTTGATAGTATGGAATGTATAAAGACGGGTTCTTTGATCCGTAAATCAGCATTATCCGTTATCCGTAAGAATATGAAAGAACTCCCAAAGGCCTACGAGCCACAACATTACGAAGAAGCTATCTACAAACGCTGGGAAGAGAGTGGGTTTTTTAATCCTGACGTTTGTATTGAAAAAGGTATTACTGACAAAGATGCTGAGTCCTTTAGTATTGTTCTTCCACCTCCAAATGTGACGGGAACGCTTCATATCGGTCATGCCGTGATGCTTGCTATCGAGGATGTGATGGTTCGCTATCATCGTATGAAGGGGGATAAGACGCTCTGGGTGCCAGGGACAGATCATGCAGCGATAGCGACACAAGAAAAAGTAGAACGCATGCTCTGGAATGATGAAAAGAAAACTCGTCATGATCTTGGTCGTGAGGTATTTCTCAAGCGTGTGGAAGATTTTGCGCAGGATAGCCATGATAGAATTGTAAACCAAGCAAAACGCATGGGGACATCCATGGATTGGTCACGTGAATATTATTCTCTAGATGATGAAAGAAATCTTGCTGTTCGCACGGCATTCAAAATCATGTATGACAGAGGTCTCATTTATCGCGGAGATCGCATTGTAAACTGGGATCCGAAGATGCAATCAAATGTTTCTGATATCGAAGTTGTCAGAAAAGAAGAAAAAGCGCCATTCTACTATTTTCAATATGGTCCGTTTGTGATTGGAACGTCTCGACCAGAAACAAAGTTTGGTGACAAATATGTCGTCATGCATCCAGACGATGAACGCTATGAAACATACAAACATGGCGATACCTTTGAATGTGAATGGATCAATGGAAAGGTAACTGCGACGATTATCAAAGATGAAGCTGTCGATCCAGCATTTGGAACGGGTGTTATGACCATCACACCTTGGCACGATGCAACAGACTTTTTCATTGCAGAGCGTCATGATCTTGAAAAACAACAAGTCATTGATTTCGATGGTAAACTTCTTCCTATCGCAGAAGAATTTGCAGGCATGCATATTCTCGAAGCACGACCAAAGATTGTAGAAAAATTGAAAGCAAAAGGATTGCTCGTAAAAGTGGATGAAGACTATGTTCACAGTACCGCTACGAACAGTCGTGGTGGTGGACTTATCGAGCCACAGATCATGAAGCAGTGGTGGGTTAACGTAAATTCAAAATTCAAAATTCAAAATTCAAAAATTGAAGGTATACAAAGTGGAGAAGAAGTTACCTTGCAACAGCTCTTACAACATGTTGTTCGAACAAAACAAATTGCGATTCTTCCAGAACGTTTTGAAAAACAATATTTCAATTGGGTAGATAATTTACTCGATTGGTGTCTGTCTCGTCAGATTTGGTACGGGCATCGTGTGCCAGCCTGGTATTGCGGTGATGAAGTATACGTTGGTATCGACGCACCAGAAGGTGAAGGATGGGCACAAGATCCAGATACGCTTGATACGTGGTTTAGCGCTGGCATGTTCAGTTTTAGTCCACTTGGTCCTGTAGAAGGCGAGTCAGAAGATCAAAAGAATTATCACCCAACGAGTGTTATAGAAACGGGATACGACATTCTCACATTTTGGGTTGTCCGTATGATACTCATGACCACGAGTTTGCGTGGAGAAATTCCATTTAAGACTGTCTATCTGCATGGACTTGTTCGTGATGAACAAGGACGCAAAATGAGTAAGTCACTCGACAACATTATTGACCCACTCGATGTCTCAGAAAAATTTGGGACAGACGCGGTTCGTCTTTCACTCATGGTTGGTTCATCACCTGGCAATGATAGTAAACTTTCGGAAGAAAAAATTGGGTCGTATCGGAATTTTGCGAATAAGTTGTGGAATATTTCGCGCTTTGCGCAATTAACAATTAACAATGAACAGGGAACAATGTTGAAAGAGATTGATTCTCCTGAAGCACGAACGCTTGCAGACAAATGGATTCTTACAAAATTAGAAATAATCGTTGCAGAAGTAACCGAACATATTGAAACGTATAGATTTTCTCCTGCGGCTGAAGCGCTCAGAGATTTTACATGGAATGAATTTGCAGATTGGTATCTTGAAATTGCAAAGATTGAAGGAAAGAAAACTGACACTTTGAATTATGTCCTCAATACGATTCTAAAATTATGGCATCCGTATATGCCGTTTGTTACGGAAGCAATTTGGCAAGAGTTGTATGGAGAAGAAACAATGCTGATGGTAGAGAAGTGGCCATCTCACGTCATTCCGAGCGAAGTCGAGGAATCTCGTGGTAGTAATACCGTCATGTCTCAATTTAATCTCGTGAAAGACATCATCACAAACATTCGATCTCTCCGGTCTGAAAAAAATATTGAGGCAGGGAAAGAAGTGTCGGTTGTGATTGTTTGTGGAGAGGAACAATCAATGCTCGACGAGAATGCAGCGCTGATTCGAGGATTGGCACGTGTTGGGTCCCTGACTGTCACCGGAGACGAGAGTGCAAAGCCAGATCAAGCGTCGAGCGCGGCAATTGGTTCCGTAATGATCCACCTCGATCTCGCCGGAGCGATCGACGTTGATGCAGAAAAAGCACGTCTCCAAAAAGAAATCGATCACGTTGCTCCCTATGTGATACAGCTCGAGAAAAAACTTTCAAATAGTAGCTTTGTCGATAATGCTCCAGAACCGGTTGTGGAAGAAGAAAAACAAAAGCTCGAAGAAGCAACACAAAAACTCACTGCTCTACAAGAACAACTCTCGATGTTATAATAATGCTCTATGGCAATTTCAACCGACAAAACTAAAATTATCGAATTGCTCACTCGCGGTGTCGAAGAAATTATTGATAGAAAACATTTAATGGAACGACTCGAGTCGGGCAAAGAACTTCGTGTCAAACTTGGTATTGACCCAACGAGTCCAAATCTTCATCTCGGACGATCGATTCCACTTCTGAAACTTCGAGATTTTCAAAAACTTGGACACAAGGTTGTGTTCATCGTTGGTGATGCGACGGGTGTGATAGGTGATACGTCTGACAAAGAAAGCGAACGCCCAATGCTCACGCGAGAAGATGTTGAAAAAAATCTCGAAAGTTACAAAGCGCAAGTGGGGAAAATTCTTGATCTCGAAAAAACAGAATTTCGACACAATTCTGAATGGCTCAATAAATTGAGTTACGAAGAAATAGGGGAACATGCAAATGTTTTTTCTGTATCAGAATTTATTTCTCGAGATAATATTCGTCGACGTCTTGAAGCTGGCACACGTGTATCCCTTCGTGAAGTCTTGTACCCACTCATGCAAGGATATGATTCTGTTGCGATAGAAGCAGACGTGGAACTCGGTGGTACTGATCAGCGATTCAACCTTCTCGCAGGACGAACACTCCAGTCACATTTTGGTCAGGAAGCGCAAGATATTATTATGAACCCACTCGTTGCCGGGACAGATGGACGAAAAATGAGCTCGAGTTGGGGCAACACGGTTAATCTGACCGATGTGCCAGACGACATGTTTGGCAAAATTATGAGCATTCCTGACGATCTTATCATTTCATATTTTACCTACATGACCCGCGTGCCGATGGAAACAGTGGAGCAGTATACGCAAGCAATGAAAGATGGTGGCAACCCACGTGATTATAAAATGCTCCTAGGAAAAGCGATTGTTTCTTTTTACCATTCTGCAGAAGATGCAGAAAAAGCAGAAGCAAACTTCATCAGCACATTTTCAAACAAGCAAGTGCCCGATGACATGCCAGAACTAACACCAACAAGCGCAAACATTGTCGACGTTCTTATAGAAGCTGGCTTTGCTACGAGTAAAGGAGATGCTCGTCGTGCAATCGATGGCAATGGTGTCCGTGTGAATGATGAAGTAGTTTCTTCATACGATGTTGAAGTGAGAGCTGGTGATGTGGTAAATAAGGGAAAACGAAGTTTCTTGAAAATAAAATAGTGATAGAACGTTTCCCCTCCTTACGAAGCCTTGCCTGCAGGCAGGCAGGGAGGGGAGCAAGGGGAGGTTTACTTAGCAAGAAAAAAGGGGGGAGTATGACAACGCTGTTTAACAAATCAGAATATACAGGACGCAGAAAAAAATTACGTAGAGACATGCCAAAAGGAGAAAAATTGTTGTGGCAACATCTTAAAAATACCCAGTTAGGATACAAGTTTCGTCGACAATGTAGTGTCGGACCATATGTAGCAGACTTTTACTGTCCAAGATTACGATTGGTGATTGAAGTTGATGGTCTCAGTCATTACGATGATGAAGCAAAAATATACGATTTGAAAAGAGATGCGTATATGAAGGAAAAAGGATTGACGGTGAAAAGATATACAGGTGGACAAGTGTGGCATGAACTTGATAGTGTAAAGCAGGATATTTTCAATACGTGTATTGAATTAGACAACGGTGGGATGCTTCGAGAACCACCCCTAACCCCTCCCTGCCTGCCTGCAGGCAAGGCTTCGTAAGGAGGGGAACCAATTTAGATCTTATGTTACATGACATTCACAATCAATTAAAAGAAAGACTCGCCTCACTCGGCATCATGCACGTGGAGCTTACGACACCTCCAAACCCAGACATGGGTGATATTGCGTTTCCCTGTTTTGCATTGGCAAAGCAGGAAGGGAAGAGCCCGGCAGAGGTAGCGACAGAGCTTGCCGCAAAATTGAATGATGCGTACGCAAAAGAGGATCTCAGAGAATCAAGTTTGATAAAAGATATCAAAGCATTTGGTCCATATGTGAACTTCTTTCTTGATGGAACTGAATTGGCGTCATTTGTTCTTGGTGGCATTGCAGAAGCAGGAGAACACTATGGGCAACACACGATAGGAAATGGCAAACAAGTGTTGATTGAATTTGGCTGCCCAAATCCGATGAAAGTATTTCACCTCGGGCATTTGAAAAATCTTATTACTGGAGAAGCCGTTGTCCGAACATTTGAAAATGCTGGGTATGATGTAAAGCGCGTCAATTATCAGGGAGACGTGGGCATGCATATTGCAAAAGTGCTTTTTGGACTCCAGACTATCCCGCCTTCGGACGGGATCCCTGCCAAAGGCGGGACAGACGACGGACAACAGTCGTTTGCCGATGTTGCCAAGATCATGACAGATATGAAGGATGCCTCACTCGAAGAAAAAGTTGCCTTTCTTGGGAAAGCGTATGCGCGAGGCGCAAATGCGTATGAAGATGATGAAGAAGCACAAAAAGCTGTGGGACGATTTAACGAAATGGTGTACGAACGTGATGCCTCGATTCAAGAAGTCTATAAAACAGGAAGACAGTGGAGTCTTGATTATTTTGATACAATCTATAAAAAACTTGGCAGCCACTTTGACCGGATGTATTTTGAATCTGAAACATACGAACGTGGCGTTGAACTCGTAGAAGAAGGAAGACAAAAAGAAATTTTTAAAGAAAGCGATGGTGCTGTCATTTTCCCTGGGAGTGAATACGATCTGCATGACAGAGTCTTTCTCAATAGCAAAGGCTATCCAACCTATGAAGGAAAAGAACTCGCACTTGCAGAAAAACATTTTACAGATTTTACACCCAACCAAGTCATTCATGTGGTAGGAAAAGAACAAACAGGATATTTCCAAGTCGTCTTCAAAGCACTGGAACAATTGTTGCCACAAACAACGGGAAAAGAATTTCATCTCGTTGGGGGCTACCTCCAATTGAAAGGTGAACAAAAAATGAGTTCAAGAAAAGGAAATGTGATTGCTGGAGATGATTTGATGGATGAAGTTGAAAAAAACATTCGAAAAATTTTGGCAGAACGTGAAGAAGATCATGGACTTACTGTTGAAACAATCCAGAAGATCTCCAGTGCTGCACTCAAATACGCCATGCTTAAAGCAAACGTCTCGGAAGATGTCGCCTTTGATATGGAAGAGAGTGTCTCGACAACAGGAGATAGTGGGCCGTATTTACTGTATATTGTGGCACGTATTGGTAGTATCCTGAACAAATCAGAAATCAGAAATCAGAAATCAGAAATAATAACAAACTACACATTACAAATTTCTCAGGAAGAAAAAAAATTACTTCTTTTGCTTGCAAACTATCCCGAAGTGACAAAACGAGCAATAGAGCAGTATGATCCTTCACATGTTGCAAAATATACGTTTGAATTGGCCCAGGCGTTCAATGCATTTTATGCCGCGTGTCCAGTCCTCGATGCTGCAGAAGAGGTACAGGCATTCCGCATTGCACTTATTGTGGCCGTGCGTGATGTGATGACTCGTGGATTATTATTGCTTGGGATTGAGACAGTGGAAAAGATGTAATAGGAGTGCGTACTAAAGCATCAGTGTTCCCTGAAACTACGAACTGTACGAAATTACGAACATCGGGACACCCCGATGTTTTGTTATGTAAACTTACTATGAACAAAAGTAACGATCATTCCAGAATTGTTAATAGTTATTTGTTAATTGTTTATTGAAACATTATCCACAGTACACCTTTGTAGTACACCTTGATAGGTGTATACTTTTTCTATCTAACATTTCATTATATGGTCAAGGCAATGGGTAGTATCGAGCGGGTGACACTCAAACTCCCGAAGCCTGTCGCAGCGTATTTTCGCAAAGCATTTCCGCATGGACAGCGAAGTAAATTTGTAGAAGCATGTATTTTGACTCACAAGCATCAATCTGAGGTCGAAAAGATGGAAAAAGAGTTGAGAAAAGTTGGGAAATCAAGACAATAATGTTACTGTATGCCCTTTGATTTTGACAACATGTACTGCGGAGCAATACGTCGGGGTGATATTGTCCTTTTTTCTGAAGAAAAGAGAACACGTGAACATGCTGCCGTTATTATTCAGGATGATGCATTGAATCAGGGGCTCCCAACAGTCATCTGTGCAAAAGTCGAACCATACAAAAAGGGCGATGACGTATTTGTCAATGAAGTACTCCTTCCAAAAGAAGAAACAGGACTTGGCAAAGATGGTATCTGTATGCTGCATAAGCTTGAAACAATAGATCGAACACATATTGTCGCAAAGAAGGCAGAACTGTCCGTAGAACGAATGAAAAAAGTATACGAAGCACTTGATATTACGTTTGGGAGATTTCGAGATAATATATAAACGTACATGTTCTATTTACAATTTCTGTCTGTCACAAAAAAGCCATGATGAGGAAACAAACACCATGGTTTTTACATCCTGGTGCCTATATTGACAAACATGGGAGGTTTTGATAGGGTCGAGTATCGTTTTTCGAAGAGAGTATGTCATACATATTCTCTTGGAGGAATGATCCTCCCATTCACTTTCCGCTGAGGCGGGGGGGTATGAGATGGCTCTGTTTGATGGTTCTTTTTCATTCGAAGGAATGACCCAAACCTCTGATGAAGAGGCTGCAGCTCAGGTGAATCGCTACGGCCAGCGCTACGAGTACAAAAGCGAAGACGGCACGACCTACCTGCTCACGGGCATCGACAAGAACTCGGTCTTGCAGAAGTTCCTGTTGTCGAAGAGGTTCAAGCCCGAGAAGGGCAAGTATGGCTTCTGGCGATGGTGTTTCCAGAACATCTCCGCCCTGTGGGTCTTCGTGCTGTTCTGGTGGAAGGTCTTCAAGGAGAAGTCACGTACGCCGAAGAAGTACAAGGAGCTTCTGAACTCCTGTACTCCGCCGTGGTACCCGACGCATGAGATGGCGCAGCAGATTCGTCGCTGTGTCACTGGCACTGGTGCGTTGGTGCCGATCTACGATCGTGAGGCGATTTTTCCTCAGATCCAACATCTGACGGCGAAGGAAAAGGCCTTCTTGCATGAGTACGGGCAGCCTGAGGCGCTCGACGTGACCAACCGTCTATTCTCTGCGACGGAGGCTCAGAAGAAGCACATTGATGAGCTCGTTCGTGCTGGGCAGATGGAGATCGTCATGGGCTCCATCGCGTCTGGCTCTTCGCGGACTTCGCTCGATGCCGCGTACCTTACGAACCTCGAACGTGTGGTTGAAGGTCTGCCTGCTGTGAAGTTCATCTTCCACTTCGTGGACACGAACTCCGAGGCACTTCGCAGTGCGAGAGACTCTGCCCGGTTCCGCGGCTTCAGCGATGATGTGGTGTTCACTCACCACATGCGAGCTTCGCAGTTCTTCGCGTACTGCGAGGAGCACGGTCTGAAGCTGGACATTCTGGAGGAAGTCGGTCTGATCGACTACCTCAAGAACCGAGATCGGATCCGGAACTTCCGGGGCTGTCTCGGGATCCTCAAGGCGGGTGGCATTTTCGTGACAGCGCACATCAACAGGACTGTCTGGGGCTTCTCGGTGAAGTACCGGACTGGATGGCCGGGGCTTCGTCGTCGTCGTCCGGCGGACCTTCGCAAGCATCTGGTCAAGGCTGGTGCCAAGTCGAGCAACATCACGCTCGAGACCATGCCGGCCTGCGGTGCGCACACCGTCGCGGTGGTGCGCAACAACTGACAGCAGTGATTCATGCTGCGATTCGTTTGAGACGAGTTCTCTCGAATCGCCAGATCACTGCATGCAATGTTCGTCGTCTCCCCCCGACGATGAACATTGCACCTTTTGTCTAGAAAATATCACATTATCTGTACAAACAGGGGAAAGAATCTCGATATTATCGAGATTCTTTTTATTTTATGATACAATATGTGTATATGGATGGATTATTTACTTATTTTAGTATCTCCGCGCTCATCAACGCTGTGACAAGTTTGGGACTCGGCGGATATATTTTGATTACAAATTCCAAAAAAAGAATCACAAGATACGTGGCATATTTTTGTTTTGCCGTAGCTGTATGGAGTGTACCGTATTTTTTTTGGCAAATTGCAGATACTGCGTCTTCGGCATTATTTTGGTCTCGTTCACTCATGTATGGAGCGATTTTTACATCTATCTCGTTCTTTCACATGGTCTTAGTGTTTTTGGAAATAGACAAACAGCGATTTTATAAATTTGTTCTTGTTATTTTTTATTCTTTTTCTCTTTTTTGGGTAGCTATTACCAATACATCCTGGTTTATTGTTGGTGTAGAACCAAGATTGTGGTTTCGTTTTTGGCCCATCCCTGGACCGTTGTATGCTATATTTTTATTATTATTTGCGATCCATGTATTGTATGCTTCTGCCTTGCTATTCCATAAATACCGTACAAGTATTGGTATCATAAAAAAACAAACATTTTTTTTGATGATTGGTATTTTTATTGCATTTGTCGGTGGTTCTACCAATTATTTTCTTTGGTATAACGTCCCCATTGCACCTTGGGGAAATGGTTTAGTTACTGTGTATGTTGTTCTTACAGTGTATTCAATCATGAAGTATGGTTTTTTGAATTTTCGAGTTATTGCGGTTGAAATTTTTGTTGGTGTTATTCTTATCATTTTCTTTGTAGAAACGTTATTTACTAATTCTACCACCGAATTTTTGTTGCGTTTGATTGGTCTTTCTCTCACTGCTTTATTTGGCGTTGTATTAGTTCGTTCTGTCCGACAAGAAGTTGAGCGTAGAGAAGAGATCGCAAAATTGGCATCTTCTTTGGAACGAGCAAACCTGCGTCTTCAAGAACTCGATCGTCAAAAAACTGAATTTCTTTCGATCGCATCTCATCAACTCCGTACTCCACTTTCTATTATCAAGGGGTATCTGGAATTGATTTCCGATGGTGCATATGGCAAAGTGACAAAAAAAATGAAAGGCATTCTGGGTGATATGGATGAAAGTAATGAACGTCTTGTAAAATTAGTTGATGATTTTCTGGACATTACCCGTATCGAACAAGGTCGTACAAAGTTTTCATTTGATACATATGATATGAATGAATTGGTGACGAGTGTTGTCAAAGAGCTCACCAATCGTGCAAAAGATAGGAAACTCAAAATTGTCTGGAAAGCGTCAAAAGAAAAACAAGATATTTATATGGATGATGAAAAAGTACGTCACGTCGTATTCAATTATATAGACAATGCTATCAAGTACACACCAAAAGGAAATATTACAGTAATGCTCGAACCTGACGAGCGAGGTCTCACACTCCGAGTCAAAGATACCGGCATTGGATTTGGCAAAGAAGATGAAGCAAATTTTTTCCAAAAGTTTTATCGTGGAAAAAATGTAGAAGGAACAAATGTCAATGGTACCGGTCTCGGTATTTATGTATGTAGAAAGTTCATAGAAACACATGGAGGTCATGTCTGGGCAAAAAGTAAAGGAACGGGAAGGGGAAGCGAATTTGGATTTTGGATTCCATATCAAAAAGGTGCTGTGGCAAAGATAATGCAGCCGAGTGATTTGGAGGAACATGAGACCGATATTGCGGTTCCAAAGAAAGACACCTCTATCCTTGCTTCTGTGGTGTAATGTTCTCTTTTCAAATTGATATGTTTGGTGTACTATACCTTCACCTTTTCTAATCTTTACTTGTTATGTTTCAAAAATCAACCCCACCGCCTATGGATACCGAATACAAAGCCCCAACATCTTCAGAAAATGACGACGTCGAAACAGTCGTGGGACCTTCTGTACATGTAGAAGGTGACTTTGCTTCAGAAGGAAATATCCTTGTCAAAGGAAGCGTTTCTGGGAATGTAAAAACAAGTAAATTACTCACCGTAGAAAAAGGTGCGCAAATTCTTGCCAATGTCAGAGCGGGCAGTGCACATATTTCTGGCAATATTAAAGGCAATGTCAAAGTAGAAGATCGTATTGAACTTACGTCTTCTGCACAAATCCTCGGTGATATTACATGCAGTACCCTTGTCGTAGAACCCGGCGCCTTGGTACAAGGAAAAGTAATGATGAGTGGTGTCTCTATTGTGGGTGGGGAAGAGAGTGGTCCCTCTCGAACGTCACGTTCAAGGCGTTCTGTGAAACAGGAAGATCAAGAAGAACAGGACTAAGGACGCTGCGTGTCTCCCCAAGTCACAATGGCCTGTCCTTCTGTGACTTTTTTCTTCTACATACACTGATCTTTTCTGTACTATGTATCTTTATTTGTACGACAATTTTTTGAGAAGTAGAAAATACGATAGTCTTTTGAGTACCATAGAAACGAGGTTGACAGATTTTGGTATTGCTGGTAAGATTATTCGGCTTCAGCACCTTACCAATGCAGAATCGGTGATCAATGAAGAGATCCGAAGAGGAGCTACGACCATTGTGATTGTCGGTGATGACAAGACCTTTGGCAGTGTACTATCCAAAGCTGCGGTCTGTGATGTACCTTTTGGTTTTTTGCCAGTTGGGGCAGGCAATAGTATTGCTGCGGTGCTCGGGATACCAGTCGGTGTAGAAGCCTGTGATGTTCTTTCCAGAAGAAGAAAGGTGAAGCTTGATGTTGGTTGGTTTAACAATCGGTATTTTGTTTCACGACTGCATATTCCACCGAGCGATATTACGGTAGAATACGACGAACAGTTCAAAGTCTCTTCTACAAAAGGAAAGATAGAACTTGTTGTCTGCAATTTGCAACCATATACATGGAAATCTCGAAAGAGCCAAGATATTATTGTTCATCCGCAAGATGGAAAATTGGAAGCATTTTTGAGACCGGTGGTAGGAAAAGGTGTGATCAAGGAAAAGTATGATGAACCGAGTATTTTTCCATTTGAAGAAATGGTAGTGACCAGTAGAAAACCATTTTTGGTAGAAGCTGATGGAAAAGAATCAAAGGAAACAAAAATTACCATAAAATTGGCAAAGAAGCGGATTGAAATGATTGTTGGGAGGCAGAGAAAGTTTTAGCTTACAGATAACGGATAATACTGATTTACGGATATATTCAGTGAATCAGTGGTATTCTTTACCAAAAACATATGCGCGGGTGCTGGAACCTGCCTTTGCCGGCAGGCAGGCTGGTAGACATGCTAGGTTGAGGGAATTATGTATTATATATACGTGATTGCAAGTCAAAAAAGAAGATATCTATACGTGGGTTTGACGAATGATGTCGATAGACGACTTGATGAACATCAGTCGGGTAAGAACAAAACAACGAAACCATATCGACCGTTTTCGTTAATCCATGTAGAATCTTTTCCAACTCGAAAAGAAGCACGTACAAGAGAAATATATTTGAAATCGGGGAGTGGCAAAGAATGGATTAAAACAACATATGCGCGGGTGCTGGAACTGGTAGACAGGCTAGGTTGAGGGCCTAGTGCTCGTAATGGGCGTGGAGGTTCGATTCCTCTCCCGCGCACAAGAAAAGAATATGTAGCAATGCATATTTTTTTTGTATAAAAGAGGATGTCAATGTTTCAATCGTAGACAGGCTAGGTTGAGGGCCTAGTGCTCGAATAGGAGTGGTGCCTGCCTGCCGGCAGAGGCAGGGTTCGATTCCTCTCCCGCGCACCAAACAAAAAAACAGTCTGAATGACTGTTTTTTTGTTGCTCTATACAATAAGCCGAATTTTGTACCGCGTCTCTCGAAAGAGACGGTGGTGATCATTTCTCTTGTTTCATGATTACTCATGAAATCTTCACGTGCTAACTTTTCGCTTGGCAATGCCAAACGCTGCACTTTCTCCAGATAGGGTTTACCACATCTCGACATTGCTATCGAGACGAGAACGGTAGCTTTTATCTATAGAATAAAAACATCCGTTCACTTTTCACGTTTCTCCCGACACTGTCGGGATAGTATAGTCTCTGTGGCACTGGCCCGTACCTGATGTTTGCACATCGGCAGGTGGGTGTTACCCACTATCATGACCACGAACCACGGGGGTTCATGGGGAGTTCGGACTTTCCTCCCACCTCCGCTCTTCGCTTCGCTTGAGCTACGGTCGGCAGGCTCCTCTCGTACAGAGACACGGAGCTTGTCCTTTCGAAGTTCGAAACGGAGTGAAGAACGAAGGAGGGCGATCACGTTGTATAGAGCTGATGCAATATAGCACATTTTTTTGTTTTTGTCAATAAGATGTACAGTCACCCATATGCGGTAACACTTTGGTACACTAGAGGTTACAAAGGGTAACCATGAAGTATAACCAGAGTACATATGGCAAATAAGTATGCACACCCACCAAAGGAGCTTCGAGGGAGATGGTATTTAC
>Ga0210057_1005950_pt1 | contig 15399 bp, 11 predicted proteins | sample CryGeyCG2114_010_2_FD_183968 | JGI IMG/M metagenome (GOLD analysis project Ga0210057, IMG submission 183968) | Groundwater microbial communities from aquifer - Crystal Geyser CG10_big_fil_rev_8/21/14_0.10 (SPAdes) (version 2) | ecosystem: Environmental > Aquatic > Deep subsurface > Groundwater ... | reverse complement strand
CTAGCCTTTGCTAAAGCAGTTGGTTTAACTATTCTTGTATTTTTATTCTCTAAGTATGTTCTTACCCGACTTCATCCATATATTGCTCGCTCAACTGAGTTATTGTTTTTACTTTCAATTGCCTGGGGACTGGGGATCTCCGTCTTGTTTAGAGAGTTGGGGTTTTCCTTAGAAACAGGAGCCCTTATCGCCGGAGTAGCCTTATCCCTGATGCCTTCTCGTCATGAGATTAATGCTCGCTTAACGCCATTAAGAGACTTCTTCATTGTTATCTTCTTTATCATGCTTGGTTCACAGATGGCGCTAGGTAACTGGATGGAGTTATTAGTTCCAGCCTTAATTCTCTCTGCTTTGGTTTTAATTGGTAATCCGCTTATTCTAATGATAATTATGGGTCTGATGGGGTACAAGAGGAAGACCAGCTTGCAGATTGGTTTTACTGTGGCTCAGATTAGTGAGTTTTCCCTTATCCTAGTAGCCTTAGGAGTTTCATTGGGTCAGGTAAGTAACGAGGATCTTTCTATGGTTACCCTGGTTGGGTTAATTACTATTTTTGGATCATCCTACCTTATTCTAAACTCAGACTGGTGGTACAAGATACTTGATCCGTATCTAAAGATATTTGAAAGAAAAAAAGTTAGTGAGAAGTCACTTAAGATGAAAAAGTATGACATTATTCTTTTTGGTGGTGGGAGAATCGGCTTTGACTCGATTAAGAGATTAAAGAAGGAGAAGAAAAACTTTCTCGTTATTGATTATGATCCAGAGGTTATAAGTAGGTTATCAGCTGAGGGAGTTGATTGTGAGTACGGGGATGCAACTGATATTGAGTTGTTAGAGCAGTTAGGTTTATCATCGGTTGAGTTAATTATCTCAACTACTCCTAATATTGATACGAATAAGCTGATTAGGGAGGTTAGTATGAAAGAAGGGAAGGGTCCTTTAATGGTTGCAGTTTGTCATAGTACACAGGGGGCGCTGGAGCTTTATGAATCCGGGGTTGTTTATGTTGTCCTTCCTCACTTTTTAGGAGGAGAGCAGGCTGCCAGAGTTATCCAGGGTATGATTCATACTTCAGGGGATACTGGAGGTCTTCGAGATGATCACATTAAGTACTTAAAGCAGAGGTTAGCCTGGGGGCATGAGCATCCAGCAAGCGAAAAATATCACGGTTAGGTTCTCTAGAAAAAGATGATATAATTATCAAATATGGATATCTTCTCGGTCTTAGGGTTAAGTTCAGATATTTTAAACTGGTTACTGCCACTTATGATTGGCATCCTCCTCTTATTCTTTGTCGTCTTAACCATTATTCTTATCTATCACTGGTACCGGTACGGGATTAGGAAGGTGGTTGCGGTGGAGATAACTACCTTTTACCTAATTGGTTCAGTTGCTTTAATTGGGGCGATGATAATTAGTTATTTTCAAATCATATGATTGGTTTTCAACATAAAGAAAAGATATATTACGTTATTAGAAAGCACTGGTTTGTCTTTTTTTTAGAAATAATCGGCTTAATCATCGTTGGTTTTTTACCTGTATTTTTTGCTCCGGTACTCACTTCTGTTTTTACTCAGGTTTCAAATATTGAGATGCTGGTTGTGTTTTTTGGCTCTGCATGGATGTTAGTCTTATGGATGATCTTCTGGGTTGTATTTACCAACTACTATCTTGACCTACTTATCATTACTAATTTAAGATTAATTGATGTAGAGCAGTTAGCTTTGTTTTCAAGAGATGTAACTAGCGCTCCACTGGCTAATTTGGAGGATGTTAAGATAGAGGTGAAGGGAATACTGGCAACTTTAATTGGATATGGTAATCTTCATATTCAAACAGCCGCAGCTGAAAAAGAGGTTGTTATGAGGGGAGTTAAAAACCCTACTGAGGTTAAGGAGATGATCATGAGACTTCACCATGAAGCTGTTAGGGGTAACCTAGATAAGGGCCGTTAGCTCATCTGGTAGAGCGCACCCATGGCATGGGTGAGGTGGTCGGTTCGAGTCCGATACGGTCCACCATTTATAGTAGAATGCTGATTTAGTTCGTAGTTTGGGTATATTTACAGCCTTAATGTGCGTTTTTCTTGTAATAATACACTTTTGTCATATTACGAAGAGTGCCAGGTGAGGCCAGTGGCTATTTAGTAATTACCCTAAAAAAGCCTTTATTAATGGTACAAAATAGGGTTTTGACTCCACTATATCAGTAGAGTAGTATAGTAAGTGAGGTTACTATATCACTCTAAATTGGTACAAAAATACGGATCCTCTTTAATTTTAAGTTCCTGTGAGGCCCGGCTTAATTTTTCTAGCATATCAGAATATTGAGTTATATTATCTATCACCAGTAGCACCCGCACACACTCTAAAAGATATTGTATAGATTATACATTGCAGATATTTAGCTACCATTGTATTATATATTTATATGAAGGAAAAAAATGGAGTTAATCCAGTAGAGCATCAAAAACCGGAAATCAAAATTGTAATTGATCGGTTTTTAGCTAGTGGTGATAATAAGCTAAACTTAAATAATTCCGCCTTAGAAGGTCTTAGTAGGGAAGATGTAGACAGCTTAAGAGAAAAGCTGGTTGAGGATAAGGTTTTAATACGCAGAGAGAAGGGAGCAACCAAGATATATGAGTTAAATACGGAGTATATTAGAGTGAATATACTACCATTTTTAAAAGAGATTCTAAAAAACTTTAAGGGTGAGATTAAAACTGACTTAGTTATGAGGGAATTGAATAAACCTGGGAAAGTTGCATTAACTGGAGTGAATGGAAATTTAATCAAAGCCTCATTATACCTCTTAGTAGCTGAGGGATTTTTAACTAATGGAGAAAAAGATGGGAGGTTTAGTTTGGTAGATACTGGTAATGGAGATACTTTCGTTAATCCAAAAGACATTATTGTATCAAGTGATAGAGATTCTATTCCTCTTCCTAGTAAACCTGATAAAAAGCCTAAACCTGAAGTAAATCCGGATAAACTACTACATCTTAAAGATCTTCCTCCTGGAACCTTGGATGCCTGGAGTACTGTTTTGGACTTTTATGGGTGGATGCGTTGGTCTGAGTTAGTCTATTCAAAAAGAATTCCTAAAGATCAGGTAATAGAAATACAGAATGCTTTAGAGGAGTTGGGTTTAATTTCAATTACAAAAGCAAAAGAGGGTAGTAAAAAGAGGGTTCAAGAGGCTCATGTTATCTCGGATGTTCTAGCTATATTAGAGATTGAGGATGTTTTACTTCTACTAAACGCAGGGTTTAAGTTTGGTGCAGGAGGTGCTAGGGAAAAGATTAACTCCGTAAGTATAGGTAATATTGGCAGGAAGATTGAAAAACTTTTTAAAGCGGAGGATAAGGGCATTAAGAATGAGATTGATATCTTAATGGAAAAAATGGCAGTTGTAGATAACGTTCTTAAAATATACAACTTTTTGTTTAAAGGGGTTTTAAAAACGGGAAGAGATGCAGGAAAACTTAAACCAGAATCTATTGCTTTTGATATTAGGTATCTAGGAAAAGAATTAGATTATATCGATGAGAAATTAGGTACCTTAGATTCCATGATATCTAAAGTACAAGGAATGCTTGATGCTTCAGAAGATGATACCGAGAAGGTATTTTTAACCAATGCACTTACAAAGTTAACTGAGACTAAAACTAAGCTAAATAGTGAGAAAGCAAGAGTTGCACAGAGCTTAAAAGATAAGAACGAATATTATCAAAAACTTCAGGAAAAGAATGAGGAAGATTCTAATACTGATGAAGTAATAGACATCTCTACTCCTGAGCCTGTAATTCCAGTAGAGGATATTGTAGAAGAAGAGCCAGCTACTATCCCAGAAGTTGTAACTGACTCTGAGGGTGTTGCTATAGATCAACCTATTCCAAAGACAAGAGAGGCTCTAAAAGAAGAGCTTGAGAGTCTAAAGAATTTGCTTGTTGAAGAAGGAGAATTAAATTTTGGTCAGAAAATAAGAAGGCTTGAGCTTCAACTAGCATTATATAAGCTTGACGTTGAAGATCTTACAGAGGATAGCCCTGAAGAAGCCGAAGAAATTCTTAAAAGGATAAGTACTAATCTTGTAATAAACAGGGTCCAGATTAATGCATTATTTAGAAATTGTAATAGCGAAGAAGAAGAAAAACTTTTAAAAATAAACAAAGAATATTCTGAATTACAAAAATCTATTGAAGAGAGAATTTCTAACGAAGTAGGTGAACCTGATTCTTCTAGTGAAGATGATGATAATGTTATTGATCTTTCTATCCCTGATACTTCAGACGTGGAGGATTTTATTGATCTTCCTGATATTGAATCTAATCCTTCTTCTGTAGAGGTTGTTAATGATGATGTAGATAATAATGAGATTAAAGGAGGCACTACCAATAGTGAAAAGATAACATATCTAGCATTAGAAATTGGTAAGCTGGATAAGATTGGGTTGGAGAGCGGATTAACTTTTGATCAGAAACTAAGAAGATACGATCTTCTACTTGGATTATATAATTTAGAGACCAAGATTGTTCAGGAAGAAAAAAATTCTGATATAGCCTTAAGATTACTTAATAACATACAAGCTGATCTTAATAAAGATATTATCTTCATTGAGGATTTATTTAGAGACACTTCTTCTCCTCAAGAAAAGGAAAGTGTTGGTGATTTGGCTGATAGATATAGAGCTTTTGCGGAAAAAGTTAATAGAGCACTAGAGTATATTAATAGCTATAAGGAGATAAAAGCTGCCGGAGGAATTAATTTAAAACTAACTCCTGATGAGTTAGTGGCTGAGCTTAATGAGCATGACAAGGGAGTTGCTAGTGTTTCTAACATGTATAAGGATGGAGCCTTTATGAACTATCTAAATCTTCATTATGAAAGAGAGCTTGATCCAAATTTGGTAAGTGATATTCCTGTTGTTAAGTATAGGTATAGGGAGTATTTGGCTGATAAGCTAGAGGTTCTAAATTCTGCTAGAAAAAAAGGGTTTAGGAATAGGAAGGAGAGAAAAGAGGCTTTTGCTAGATTAGCATTCTTATATGACGTTCCAGTTGATTCAATTGATGTTGAGCTTGGAAGAACTGCTACCTTAATTGATAACTTACCAGAGAGTTGGAAGAATATGCGTACTGGAAAGATAGATCCTGAGAACAAGAAAGATGGAGCGGTTGATTTTAAAAGCCTAGAATATAATGAGCTTAAGGATTATAAAAATGACCTACTTAGAGTAAGAGACGTGATTAATCAAAAGCACGGGTTTAAGAGTTTATACAGAAGAAAGACTAAGGAGGAGAAGTTCTTATTTGAGAGAGTTAAGACTGCTCTTGGCGTGAAAAAACTTGATATAAATATAGTGAATGAGTTTTTAAGTAATATTACTAATAGGCTTAGTGTTGTTAGGAATGAGGAGATGTTAGATTTGTCCCAGGTTGCAAAGGAGGCTCCTGAAGCTCCTAACTACACCGAAAACAGACCACAAGCTTCTTTAGATGATGTTAATGAAAAGAGAGAGGCTAATAAGCTTAATATTGATGTTCCTACCATGATTAGAAATCAGGCAGTGATGAGAGATAATCCAGGTTTTCTTGAATATTTAAGGAGTGATAATCTTCCAGTTACCAGGGATTCAAAAGAGTATGTAAAACTAAGAACCTCTTACTTTAAGTTCCTAAAGGAAAAGAAGAGAGAGATTAATATCTTGCTAGGTAATGATAATAGAGAGGTAGCTGGTGATTTTGCGATTTTAGATAAAATATATCTAGAGAGGAAGACGAAGAAAGAGGCGAAGACGGAAAAAGAGGCTCTTTCAAAGAAGTTGAGTGAGGTATATAGGCTTGATCCAAGAAACACTGATGCGCTTAATGCAGAGATAGTTAAGATTGATAAGTCTTTAAAGAATATAGACGACTTAAAAGCTAACTAGTTCTTTGCCTTATCAATTGCATCAAACTTCTTGTTCATCTCTACTTCGACAATTGCTCTGTCTCTTCCGTACTGATTTCTAGAAAATTCAATGGCTAGTTGCTTTATCTTTTCTTGAGAGTCTTTTCCTTTTAGGGTTTTTAAATTAAAGGATCGGCTGGTTTGTCCCTCGATAAGCATTCTTAAGTAACAGTTTCTGTTATCTACATTTATTAAATCTGAGGCGGTAAAGGTTGGGGCAAACTGCTTTTCTAAAAACTCGGCATCTTCTGATCCGATTCTAAAGGAGGCCATTGATCCTACGTTTCCAAAAACAGCTTTTTTAATTTCATCTGTTAACTGACTGATAAACTGGTGGGCGATAATAAGGCCAAGTTTATACTTTCTTGCCTCAGATAGAATGGATTCAATGGAGTTGGTAGAGATGTTTTGAAACTCATCTAGATATAGGTAGAATGGCTTTCTGTCCTTCTCAGGTATATCTACTCTACTAAAGGCAGCCATTAAGATCTTACCAACTAGAATTAAACCGATTAAGGAGGAGTTTAACTCTCCTAGTCTTCCCTTGGATAGGTTGATAAGAAGAATCTTCTGATTATCCATTACATCTCTGACCCTAAAGGCAGACTTCTCCTGAGAAACTATTGGTCTCATTACCTCATTAGACAAGAAGCTATCAAACTTACTAGAGATATATGGAACCATATTTTGAAGACTAGTCTCACCACCGGCTTTTTCTGCTACCTCTCGCCAAAAGGTTTTTACCAAAGGATTACTAGTCTTGTTAAGTTTATAGTCTCTAAAGGCCTTATCCACGAAAACTCGGTTAATCTCTAGTAGGGTGTTACCAGAGGCTGGGTCGTCCATAACTAGGGCGGTTGCGTTTCTAAAGTACTGTTCAAAGATTGGACCACCGGCGTTTTTCATATCATACAACTTGTTAAATATCTCTAAAAGCTCGTTGATAACGAAGGTCTTCTGCTCTGGAAAGCGGGGATCATACTCAAGCATGTTTAATCCCATTGGTCTTTCTATATCTCCTGGATTAAAGTAGATAACATCTTTTAATCTATTCTCGGGAATGGTACCAAGAATCTCCTCGGCAGTGTCACCGTGAGGGTCGATAAAACAGACTCCGTGACCAGCCTCAATATCCTGGATAATCATGTTTCGCATAAAGTAGGTCTTACCAGTACCGGTCTGCCCAATGATGTAGAAGTGTCTGGCTCTATCTTCCTCACTCATATTGATTTTTGTTTCTGTTCCTCGATAGGTGTTAACACCAAGAAGAAGGCCATTTATTGGAACATTAATTGGAGCTGGAGCAGTTTTAGACTTAACACTAGCGATATGGGGAGCACCAATGAAGGTGTTAGGAAGGTGTATTATACTAGAGAGCTCTTCTGAGGATAAGATGTTCTGCCCCTGCTTCCCTGGAATCCTAAAGGCGTACTCATAGATTAGTTGCTGAAGTGCTCTTCCTTTTTTCTTATTCGCAGTTAACTCATTTTCAGTCTCCTCGTTCTTGTACTGGTTAAAGGGAGTTGTTAGCTCCTGAAGAAGTGAGTCAGCTCTCTCTTTAGTTGGTGCTGAAGCAACTACTCGGATATTTGCCTCAAAAAGTTGCTTTGAAGACTTCTTCTCAATAAGTTGAACCAGGCTCTCGTTAACTGGCCCTCGATTACTCTGTTCTTTTTGCTTACTCTCCTCACTTTGGAGGGACTTACCTATCTTGCTCTTCTTTGAGTGACTAATAGCCTGAGTAAGGTTTTTACCTTCTCTAAGATATTCAACTATCTTTTTAAGCTTCTGGTTAAAGCTTTGAGGAGCTTTTCTGGCAACTATCTGAAGAGAGAGTCCCTCTTCCTGATGAGCTATCTTAGAAAAAGCATTAACAATTGAACTCAGAGGATCAGCCTCTATTGCTTGATAACTTTTAATTGGTAGGATTCTGGAGTTGGTCTTTATACTAGCAGCGCTAACAGCACCTTCTGGGTGAAAGATTGTATAGTCATCAACCTGGGCAATCTCTGCCTCAGAGTAGACAGAGTGAATCAGCTTCTCTGCTGCGCTAAGATATCTCTTTGGTACTCCAATATAAAAATCTACTTCAGAACCAACCTGAGGAACAGCTAGCTCTAGAGCAAAGAAGGACTTTCCATAGAAGAATGACTTGAAGGCAGACTCCTTAATGGTAGCCAGCTGATTATACACCTGCTCCATTAGGGCTATCTTTTCTCTAATTTCATTTACAGTTATCTTCTCATTTTCCTTTGGACTGGCATTTGGGAGTTTTACTCTTAGTAGGCCCATGCCTAGTGAGTAGGAGTAGGTTCCCTTTCTATGGAGAAGTATTCTGAGAATGACAATGATAAAAAAAGAAACAACTATCGCAGCACCGATTAAAAAACTCCAAAAGTATGAGTTATTCATTTTAGTTTGATTTTACTTTTTTATTCAAAACTAGCCTTTTATAATATTCGGTAGCCAACTTATCATGTAGGTAGTCTATAAAGAAGGCGTCTTTTGTTTTTCTTGCCTCCTTAACAGCTGATTTAACTCCACGGATAAAGGAGTGGGCAATTAACTCATTTATCTTCTGCTTCTCATCCTTAGTTAACTCTCTGTCATCATCGCTTCTGGTAGTGGGTAAAGTAGGCTGGGGAGCTTCTGTGTCACTGGCATGTTCTCTGATTACAGACTTGAATATCTCCTCATCAGGAGTTTCATTATCTGAGTCAATAACTTCTTTTTTCTTTGCATCAAGTTTTTCTTGAAGATCTTTAATTTCCTGTTCTAAGTTTTCTGGATTCATATGCTTAAAGTATACCAAAGTTTTTTCCAGGTAGCGACAACCCTAGAATAATTATGTTATTATTACTTTAAATATGATTAAACTTATTTTAAAAAGCTACCTAACCTGGGTAGTAATAGCTGTCATATTAGTTACCGGAGTGGCTTTCATGTCTAAGTCAGATAAGGTGACTGATGTAGAAAAATACACTGTTTCAAGAGGAGATGTGGTTAAGACTGTAACTGGTACTGGCCAAATTCGGAGTAAGAGCTCGGCGGTTTTACGCTTTAAAGTAGCGGGTATTGTTGACTCGTTAATGGTAGACGTTGGGGATATAGTTAACAAGGGTCAGGTTTTAGCAAGGTTGGATAATCAGGACCTACAGAAAAAACTAGTTGCTTCTGAGGCTGAGGTAAACACAGCTAAAGTGGCGGTGTTTAATGCTGAGGCTGAGATAGAGGATACTCTAATTAAGAATAAGCAGGACGCAAATGACTTATACGTTGACGCTCCAGTTAGTTTACTGGAGATACTGAATAACGTAAGGAAGGTTCATGCTACCTTGAGTTCCTTCTATGATAGTAATAATAAGTTGTTAAGCAGTATTAAAAGTAGTATTCCTAATCAGCAGTACATAATCAATGCGGATAATCTTAAACCTGAAGCCGATACTGCTCTAAGTAAGATAAATGGTTATCTTGGTAGCTACTCTAGTGTGATTGATCCTGAGAAGTTAGATAGTGACCTAAAAGAGGTAACTATTCCTCTAGCTAGGATGCAGTCTGCTGTATCCTTACTAAACCTAACCACTCAAGAGATTAAAACTGGATTAACAGTCTCTGCTGATACTTTAGAGGGATATAAGTCCTCTTTAACAACTGCTCAGAGTAATATGAATCTAGCTTTAACTTCAGAAGTGGAATTAAGAAGAGATCTTGGTAATATTTTGGTAAATAATCAGTTAAAGCTTAACTCTGCTGAGGCAGATTTAAGAGTTAAGATGGCTAACTTAGAAACAGCTCAGGCAAGTTATGCAGTTAGTCTGCAAAATTTTAGAGACCTAGTTATCTATTCACCAATTAACGGGGTAGTAGCAACTAGGAGTAAAGAGATTGGTGAGCTGGTAAATACTAGTGATCAGGTTTACTTTATCATTGGTAGCGGAGATAAAGAGGTGGTAGCAAATATTCCAGAGATTGATATTGGTCAGATAAAGGTAGGTGATCTTGTTTACGCTACCCTAGATGCACTGGACATTGGTGAGGTATTTTTAGCTGAGGTTACCTCCATAGATCCAGATCAAACCACAATAGATGGAGTGGTTTATTATAAGACGAGGATTGAGTTTCAATCGTTAGATGAGAGGTTTAAGTCGGGAATGAGTGTTAACTTAGATATTGTGGTTAATCATAAAAAAGATGTTTTAGCCGTACCTAGAAGAGCTGTTCAAAGAGTTAATGGGGTAGAAGTAGTTAAAGTTTACCAGGGAGAAGAGATAGTTGAGAAGGAAGTTGAGGTTGGTTTAAGAGGAGATAAAATGATTGAGATAATTTCCGGCTTATCTGAAGGCGAGTTGCTAGTAATTGGTGTCTAAAAAAATATGATTGAGCTTAAAAAAATTACTAAAACATATCGCAGTAGCGATATCGAAACTCATGCTTTAAGAGATATTAACCTAGTTGTTGGTGAGGGGGAGTTTTTAGCGATTATGGGTCCAAGTGGTAGTGGAAAGTCTACTCTGATGCACGTTATGGGATTTTTAGATAAGGCAAGTAGTGGAAGTTATTTTTTTGAGGGAGATGATGTTACTGACAAGAGCGAGGAGGGTCTAGCTGAGCTTAGAAATATAAAGATAGGGTTTGTTTTTCAAGCATTTAATCTACTCAGTAGAACTAGGGTAATTGATAACGTGGTCTTACCCCTTATCTACGCCAATGTTCCTAAAGCTGAGCAGTATGTAAGAGCTAAAGAGGTTTTAGAGAAGGTTGGCCTTACTCATAGAATTAATCACTACTCAAATCAGTTGTCTGGTGGAGAGAAGCAGAGAGTGGCTTTAGCTAGAGCCTTAATTAACAACCCAAGAGTTATTTTTGCTGATGAGCCAACTGGAAACTTAGATAGTAAGTCTGGTCAGGCGATTATGGAGCTTTTACAAGAGCTAAATGAGCAGGGAAGAACGATAATTCTAGTTACTCATGAAACATTTGCTGCTGAGTCAGCTAAGCGAGTTATTAAGCTAACTGATGGAGTGGTGGTAGATGACTCGTTAGTTACAAATAGGAAAATTACTAAAAGAGACGGATATAGTAAATGAGCTTTGGTGTTCACTTAACAACTGCTTTATCAGCAGTAAATAAGCACAAGGTTAGAGGCTTTTTAACAATGCTGGGGATAATAATTGGTATCTCAGCTTATATCTTTATCAATGCAGTTGGAGCCAGTGCACAGGCCTTGATTTTAGATCAAATTAGAAAGGTTGGTTCAAACCTAATTGTTATCTTGCCTGGAAAGTCTGAGGCTAACTCACCACCAGCTCCGGTTTTTTATATAAACATTACAACTTTAAAAGAATCTGATAGGCTTGATATTGAATCAGATATTCCTTCAATCATCGCAGCTACCGGCTATGTGCGAGGAACTGATACGTTAAGTTATGGGAGTAAGAGTAGGGCTATTCAATACTTTGGAGTAACTAGCAACTACCTTGAAGTTGAGGAGGCAGAGATAAAGCATGGGCGGTTTTTTACTCAAGATGAGGATTTAAGAAGTAGTAGGGTAGTGGTTTTAGGTCCTGATGTAGCTGATGAGTTTTTTGGCACTGTTAATCCAGTTGGGGAGAGTATTAAGATAAAGGGAGAGAGATACTCGATAATTGGGGTGTTTGAGGAGAGGGGAGCAACAACATTCCAAAACCAGGACAATGTTTTTGTTCTTCCATTAAAAACAGCTCAGAAGGTTTTACTGGGAATTAATCACCTAAGTTTTATCCGAGCTAAGGTTGATAGAGCGGAGAATATCGACTCTGCTCAGTTAGGAGTTACTCAGATTTTAAGGGAGAATCACCGGATTCAGGATCCAGAGAATGATGACTTTACAGTTAATAACACAGAGGATGCTCTTGGGATTCTAACCTCGGTTACTGACTCCCTCACCTTATTCCTAACCATCATTGGGGCTATCTCCTTACTAGTTGGTGGTATAGGAATTATGAACATTATGTACGTCTCAGTAACTGAGAGAATCTATGAGATTGGACTGAGAAAAGCTATTGGAGCAAAGAAAAAAGATATTCTCTATCAGTTTTTAACTGAGGCGGTTTTACTAACCGTTATCGGTGGAGTCATTGGTATTATCACTGGTATTACAATTTCCGGATTGGTAGCAGTTGGGGCAAAACTACTTGGTTATGAGTGGAGCTTTATCGTCACAACTCCTTCAGTTATTATCGCCTTTAGTATTGCTGTCTTGGTCGGTTTAATTTTTGGCATCTACCCAGCTAAGAGGGCGAGTGAGTTAGAGCCGGTAGATGCAATAAGATATGGATAAGATTAAATCTGCATTTAAAATAGGGAGTACTGCCCTAAGGTCTAATATGAACCGGACGGCCTTAACCATTCTTGGGATTGTTATTGGGATTAGTCTGGTGATAATTGTGATGTCTACCGGTACAGCAATTGAGAGGTTTGTTCTTAATCAGGTTAAGAGCTTTGGCTCGGATATAATTCAGGTGGAGATTAGAGCTCCTGGATTAAACAATGCAATTGGTATTAATGTTACAACTCTAAAAGAGTCTGACGCTATTTCTATTTCAGAGCTTCCAAATATCGGTCCAACCTATGCCGGAGTTTTATCTCAGTCAACCATCTCCTATCAGGGAACAGTAAAAAACTCAATGATCTTTGCTGTAACAGCTGATTACTTATCAGTAGATGAAGCAAAAATCGCCTCTGGTAGATTTTATACTGATCAGGAAAATACCAGCCTAGCAAGAGTGGTAGTGATTGGATCTGGAGTTGCTGAAAGTTTTTTTGGTAGTGGATCTGATCCGGTAAATGAGTTTATCAGAATAAACTCTCAGAACTATCGGGTAGTTGGGGTAATTGAAAAAAGGGGAGCAGCTGGTTTTTTTGATAGAGACAACCTGGTTTATATTCCTCTTAAGACAGTTCAAAAATTAATTGATGGAACTGATCACATTACCTTTATCATCTCAAAACTAATTGATTCAGAGAAGGTTGATGAAACTAAAATTATGATAGAGGAGTTATTAAGAGATAGACATAAGATAACTGACCCGGATAAGGATGACTTTTCCGTAGTAAGTATTGAAGAGGCAGAGGAGCTTGTTCAAACCGTACTTTCAGCAATGAAGCTCCTCTTATTAGCCCTAGCTGGTATCTCACTAGTAGTTGGTGGAGTTGGGATTATGAATATTATGTACGTCTCCGTAAGTGAGAGAACCTACGAGATTGGGCTAAGAAAAGCCATTGGAGCAAGGAGTAAAGACATTCTACTTCAGTTTTTAGCTGAGGCGGTGATAATGACCTTAATCGGTGGAGTAGTTGGAATCTTCCTTGGATCAATCTTCTCCTACCTTATCGCCCTATTCATCCAGAGCAAGGGCTTTGACTGGGAGTTTGTAGTAACACCAGTATCAGTTCTAACTGGAGTTGGATTTTCTGTTTTAGTTGGAGTTGTCTTTGGTCTTTATCCTGCTAAGAAGGCAGCTAAGCTAAACCCAATAGAGGCGCTTAGATATGAATAGTGTGGTATACTAGGCGTATATGGAACATAAACTTAAAGTAACTCCAAAGGATTTCTTTTTGTATCTTTTGGTAAATATGGGGCTTTATTACAGCGCCATAGCGTTAATTGTTTTGTGGCATCAGTATATTAACCACCTATATCCTAGTACTGTTTACTCATCAGTAACTAGCATGAACTCTTCTATGAAGTGGGCTATAGCCAGCTTAATAGTCGTGTTTCCAATTTACGTCGCAGTAATGCATTACCTTAACAAAGACGTAGAGGCTACTCCAGAAAAAAGAGAGATGTGGATAAGGAAGTGGTTAATCTACTTTACCCTCTTTATCACAGCCTTAACTTTAGTAATTGATATCATTGCAGTCTTATACGCCTTCCTAGACGGAGAGTTAGCAATTAGCTTTGCTCTAAAAGCCTTATCAATCCTAGTAGTTGCCGGAGCAATCTTTAGTTACTACCTTTTTGAGTTAAGATCTACAACTTCTGACAAGACAAAGACTCGCTCCTGGTTTAGATGGGGATCACTCCTACTAGTCTTAGCATCAGTTATTGGTGCCTTCTTTGTAGTTGGTTCACCAACAACCGCTAGACTAATTAAACAGGATCAAGTACGAGTTAATGATCTTAGTAGTATTCAGTGGCAGATAATTAACTACTGGCAGAGTAAGGGTGAGTTACCAGTTGAGTTAGCTATGCTTAACGACAGCATCTCCGGATATATAACTCCTCTAGATCCAGCCACAGCAGAGCCATATGGCTACTCTGTAATTGATGAAAAAAGCTTTACCCTTTGTGCTGACTTTAACCTCAAGGGAGCTGAGTATGAAGGACAGCGTTACCCAGTAGAGATGATCTCAACCTGGTCTCACGAAGAGGGAAGACAGTGCTTTAATCGGGAGGTAGACGAAGACCTTTATCCAGTTAGAGTGAAATAACGAATAAGATGAAAGAGGCCAAACGTGGCCTCTTTCAAATTAAGACAATTTATGATATTTTCAGTGTATCGCCTAAGGAGGGGTGCTAGAGAGGTCGAATAGACCGGTTTTGAAAACCGGCGTACCTTAACCGGTACCGAGGGTTCGAATCCCTCCCCCTCCGCCAATGATCTGTACTCCAAAGAAAGGACACGAAATCCAAGTGTCTATAGCTTTCTTTTTTTAGAATTAACAAAAGAAAACAGAAGATGTCTTTAGATAAATATTTGGCACTAAAGAAGACACATACACTTCAAGGTATTCAAGAGTATATGCGTTCCGATATCGAGATAGACGAGAAAGACGTCCTATACCTCATGACGTCATTTAGGATTTTAATTGAACAAGATTATTATAATCTGCGAAATTCAGATTTTCGAACACTGTGGTTTTTGGCAAATTGGTGTCTACACAACCATAAAAATCGAGAAGATTATCAAGATATATTGGATGCTCCCGAGAATGAATTTATTGAATCCAATAAAGTGCGCACTGGAAAAGGACAGCCTGCCTTAGATGAAAGTGAACGAAAGGGATTTTATCTGCGCTATATAGTTACAGACATAATGGGACTTACTAAACTCAGAGAACAAATTATTAGTATTATGAATGATAATGGAATCATCACAGATCTAATCAAAGACACGAAACGAGATGGATTGTGGGCAAAATTTAAAAGAAAATTAGTTGAAAGACTAGTCTTAACTCCGTACTCTATAAAAGATTCAAGTTCATTTTTAGAGATGTTGATCATCGAAAAGTCGAGCGATATGAAGGAAGCGAATCCTAACACCTATATTAGGGAAATTACCGTATTTTTCAAAAATGGGGAGCATGGACAAATTGCCTATTTGGATGGTAGTGAATCGTAAAAGTAGGGCGCATGAGGAACCTTCGATTTCATTCCGAAAAAAGGCTAAATAACTTTACG
>Ga0210057_1005949_pt1 | contig 15402 bp, 8 predicted proteins | sample CryGeyCG2114_010_2_FD_183968 | JGI IMG/M metagenome (GOLD analysis project Ga0210057, IMG submission 183968) | Groundwater microbial communities from aquifer - Crystal Geyser CG10_big_fil_rev_8/21/14_0.10 (SPAdes) (version 2) | ecosystem: Environmental > Aquatic > Deep subsurface > Groundwater ... | reverse complement strand
GGCAATAAATCATATCATCGGTTGTCGTTCTGTCTGTTTTCGCCTGGTTAGCTATCAACTGCCTTAATTGACTTTCGTATATCATTTCTCTACCTCCTTATGAAGTTGTTAATTTACAAAATCTATTTGACAAAATTCTAAAATAAGATAGAATATTTGTCAACCCCCACACCAATTGAGTTTAATATCATTGAGTAATTCTGTTATGAGATAAATTTTTTGATTTTTTAAAAATTTAAACCTTAAGATATAAGATAATCAAGATTATCCCGAAGAATCGGGATAATCCAAAACTCAATTGGTGTGGGGGTCAAGATTAAACCAGAACCTTGAAATTTAAAAATAAGGAGGAACGAATGAATACGCCGAATATGTTGAGTGTGCTGTTTATTTCCGCGATTATTGTGTCGGTTTGGAAATTTTATTCTATACTTGCAAAATCATCAGCAAGAAAGAATAAAAAAACCGAAAACATCCTGGAGGAATTATTCGAAGAAATAGAGAAAATTCTGGGAAACCGCTTGGAAATAAAAGTGAAGCTGGAAAACTGCGATCTTTGCTTCAAAAATCTGAAGAAAGAAAAAATCGGAAAAGCTTTCCGGACAACAGTTAATCTTTCTTTATGCGCGGCTAACCAAGAATCTAAATCAAAAAAAATAAATTTTTGGTTTAGAGATAATGAAACCGATAATTTACCTTCTCTAGCTTTAGCTTTTTTGAAATTATTTTGTGTCTGCAGTAGATTCTCTGTTCCCTATGTCAAAAAACATTTGCTGGAATGTTGTAGTTGCCAGAAAACTTTGATGCAAATGTTGGCTTATTTTATCTACAGCCTGAATTTAGGAAAAGTAAAGGTGACAATATTTTCGGAAGAGATTGAAGCTGCCCCACCTATTTCGGTTATTGCCAGTCCTTTGCCTTCGGCGGATTTACTTCGGGAGATAGACCTTTTTGTAAATTCTCGAGAAAAAGCGGAGATTTTCCTAAAATATATTCCTTTACTCGATGAAAAACCGGTGATGCCAAGAAAACTATTAGATACTTTAGCGAAACGCATCCACGAAAAACAAGAAGATTTGACCGCCGAAGAATTAGAAAAGGTTTTGTGGGAATTGGTTCATTAAAAAAACTATTTATAATTTGAGCCTTCGAGGAAATTTCTCCTCGGAGGCTCTTTTTTGTTGATTCAAAACATAAAAACAGCTTGCGAACATTACCTAATTCTTAAGCTGCTTAAATAAACCTCAACGCCGGGTTTGTTTTTTCTGACAAAAGAATTATGATATTAATATCAAAATGAAATTCGTCCACCTCCATACTCACTCCCACTATTCCCTGCTTGACGGCCTGGCAAAAATTGACGACTTGATCAACCGCGCCAAAGAAATGGGCATGGAAGCTCTGGCCATAACCGATCACGGCAATCTTTACGGGGCAATTGAGTTTTATCAAAAAGCGAAAAAAGCCGGAATCAAGCCGATTATCGGAGTGGAAGCGTATGTGGCTCCGCACAGCCGCCTGGACAAACGTTCGCACATTGACGACCGCCCTTATCATTTGATTCTTCTGGCCCAGAACAAAACCGGCTGGCTCAATCTTCTCCAGCTGGTTACCAAATCAAACTTGGAAGGATTTTATTACAAGCCGAGAATCGACAAAGAACTTTTAACTCAACACCATGAAGGGATTATCGCGCTTTCGGCTTGTCTAGCCGGCGAAATCCCGCGGCTGATTGCGGCGGAAAAAATTACTGCGGCCAAAGAAAAAATTTTAGAATACCGGAATATTTTAGGCCCGGAAAATTTCTTTTTGGAAATCGGCCATCACCCGGGGATAAAAGATAATGAAAAGATTAACCAAATAATTATTGAACTTTCAAAAGAAACCGGAGCGCCTTTGGTGGCCACTCAGGATATTCACTATCTAAAATCCGAAGACGCGCCTTACCACGAAATTCTTCTAGCGGTCCAAACCGGCAATAAAGTTGACGACCCCGACCGGCTCACTTTGAAATATGACGATTTTTCCATGCGCTCGCCCGAACAGATGACTGAATTTTTCAAAGAAAACCCCAAAGCCATTACTAACACTATAAAAATCGCCGACCGCTGCAATCTTGAAATCGAACTGGGAAAAATCCTTCTGCCTAATTTTCCGGTTCCCGAAGGTCAAAATTCCGATTCCTATCTCCGCAATCTGGTTAATGAAAAATTAGCCGACCGCTTTTCAAAAATCACCGAAGAAATCAAAAAACGGCTTGATTATGAGCTCTCGGTAATTGAAAAAACCGGCTTCGCCGATTACTTCCTGATTGTCCGGGATATCGTCGCCTGGGCCAAACAGCGGGGCATCGTGGTCGGCCCCGGCCGGGGTTCGGCCGCCGGCAGCTTAGTTTCTTACGTTTTGGACATAACCGGCATCAATCCCCTTAAATATGACCTCCTTTTTGAAAGATTTTTAAATGCCGACCGCATTCAGATGCCCGACATTGATATTGATTTTACCGATGTCCGGCGCGACGAGGTGGTGGCTTACGTCCGGGAAAAATACGGAGCCGACCGGGTAGCTCAAATCATCACTTTCGGAACGATGGCCGCCCGGGCAGCCATCCGCGATTCCGGACGAGCTCTGGGCTTTGCCTATGGTTTCTGCGACCAGATATCCAAAATGATTCCTTTTATGTGCAACCTCGAAAAGGCCATGGAAGAAGTCACCGAACTGCGCGACCTTTATGATCACGACGCCAATGCCAAAAGATTAATCGATTCGGCCAAAAAATTAGAAGGCGTTGCCCGGCACGCTTCGGTTCACGCCTGCGGCCTGGTAATTTCCAAAGAAGCCCTGACCAATTATTTGCCGCTGCAATACGCCCCGCAGGATAAAAATATAATTATTACCCAGTTTGAAATGCACAGCGTTGAAGACCTGGGGCTTCTGAAAATGGATTTTCTGGGGCTGCGCAACCTGACCATTATCGAAAACACTTTAAAGCTGATAAAAGACATCTATCAAAAAGAAATCAACATCAATGAAATTCCTCTTGATGACAAAAAAACTTTTGAGCTGTTGCGCGCCGGAGAAACGACCGGAATTTTCCAGCTGGAAAGTTCGGGCATGCGCGGCTATTTAAAACAATTAAAGCCGAGTGAAATTGAAGACATTATCGCCATGGTTTCCTTATATCGGCCGGGCCCGATGGAATTGCTCCCCCAATATATCAAAAGAAAACACGGACAGGAGAAAATCACCTATCTTCATCCGAAACTGGAACCGATCCTGGCTAAAACTTACGGCGTAGCGGTCTATCAGGAGCAATTAATGACCATCGCCCGCGATCTCGCCGGCTTTTCCCTGACCGAAGCCGATATCCTGAGAAAAGCGGTCGGCAAAAAAATAAAATCCCTGATGCAATCCCAGGCCGAAAAAATGATTAACGGAATGATTAAAAACGGCATTGCGGAAAGAACCGCCAGAAATATCTGGCAATGGTTTGAACCGTTCGCCCAATATGGATTCAATAAAAGCCATGCTACCTGCTACGCGCTTATCGGCTATCAAACCGCTTATCTTAAAGCCCATTACCCGGTGGAATTCTTCAGCAGCTTATTAAACGCCAACAACGACGACATTGAGCGCATTGCTTTTTTGGTTAACGAAGCCCGAAAAGTAAACATTACCGTTCTACCGCCGGATATCAATAAAAGTTATAAAGATTTCGCCCCGGAAAATTCCGCCAATATCCGCTTTGGGCTTTTAACGATAAAAAACATCGGCGCTAATATCGTTTCCATCATCATCGAAGAACGCGGCCGGGGCGGACCATTTGAAAATATGCCTAATTTTCTCAGCCGGATTAACCACCGCGACCTTAACAAAAAATCATTGGAAAGCCTGATAAAAAGCGGATGCCTGGATTCGATGGGAATTGAAAGGCAAACCGCCCTGTCAAGCATCGAAGAGCTGCTGAAATTCAACTCTTTGAGTAAAAAAAGCAAATTAAGCAGCCAAAATTGCCTTTTTGCCTACCAGCCGAAAATGGCTTCGCTCAAAATCAATCCGGTTGAAGCCGTTGACGCCAAAACAAAACTTTCCTGGGAAAAAGAACTTTTAGGGCTTTATATTTCCGACCATCCCCTTAAAAAATACGTTAACCAGCTTAAAGATAACCACGTCCAATCAATTAAAGAAGCGATTAACGGCAGGCACAGAGACCGGGCCCGGCTTAAAGTGGCCGGCGTAGTTTCGAGTATCCAGAAAATTCTTACCAAAAGAGGCCAGCCGATGCTGTTTGTCAAAATCGAAGATTTAACCGATAATTTAGAAGTTATCGTTTTTTCCGAAACTTTTGCCAGAAATCCTTACCTTTGGAAAGAAAATAACATTATAATGATAAACGGCCAGCTTTCCTTAAGAAACGGCGAAACTAAAGTTATCTGCAACGAAGCGAGGGAGCTATAGCCGGATATTCCAATATGAAAAATCTGAAAACAATAAGGCATTCACTATCGCACATAATGGCTCATGCGGTTTTGGAATTGTTTCCGAAAACCAAATTCGGCATCGGACCGGCCATTGAAAACGGGTTTTATTATGATTTTGACTTTAATATCGCCGAAGGCGATTTAATGAAAATCGAAAAACGGATGAAAGAACTGATAAAAAAGAATATTTCTTTCAAAAGAAAACTGGTTTCCAAAACCGAAGCCAAAAAAATATTCAAAAACCAGCCCTATAAACTGGAACTGATAAAAGAGTTGCCTGCCAAGCAAATAACCGTCTACCAAAGCGGAGATTTCATTGACTTGTGCGCCGGACCCCATATAAAAAACACAAAAGAAATCGACATTGAGGCCTTCAAGCTGTTAAAAATCGCCGGCGCTTACTGGAAAGGCGACGAGAAAAATCCCATGCTCACTCGGATTTACGGCCTGGCTTTTGAAACAAAAAAAGAACTGCTTGATTATATCGAAAAACAAGCCGAAGCCGAAAAAAGAGACCATGTGATTTTAGGGAAAAAACTCGGATTATTCATGATTTCCAGCGAAGTCGGGCAAGGTTTGCCGATTTGGCTTCCCAAAGGAGCGCTGCTCCGCAAAATTATTGAAGATTTTATCATCAAAAAATATCTTAAAAACGGATATGAATTAGTCGGCACGCCTCATATCGGCAGCGAAAAACTTTTTTCCATTTCCGGCCATTTAACGAACTACAAGGATGGCATGTATTCCCCTATTGAGATTGAAAAAGAAAAATATTATTTAAAGCCGATGAACTGCCCGATGCATTTGATGATTTACAAAAACAGTCCTAAAAGCTACCGCGATTTGCCGGTCAGATATACCGAGCTGGGCACGGTTTACCGCTATGAAAAATCCGGAGTTCTCCACGGATTAACGCGGGTCAGGGGGTTCACCCAAGACGACGGACATATAATCTGCCGGGAAGACCAATTGGAAGAAGAAATAAATAAAGCCATAAAATTGACGAAAGAAATTCTTGAAATTTTTGGCTTTAAGGATTTCCGGGTGGCTTTAAGCGTTCGCGACCCGAAAAACAAAAAAAAATATCTCGGCTCGGATAAAATGTGGAAGATGGCCGAAGATAAATTGGAAAAAGGCATTAAAAATGCCGGTTGGAATTTTAAACGTGAAGAGGGCGAAGCGGTTTTTTACGGACCGAAAATGGATATTAAAGTGAAAGACTCTATCGGCCGGGAATTGCAAATTTCCACTCTCCAGGTTGACTTTAATCTGCCGGAAAGATTTGATATTGATTTTATCAATGAAAAATCCCAAAAAGAAAGACCTTTTATGCTTCATCGGGCGCTACTCGGTTCTTTGGAAAGATTTATCGGGGTTTTAATCGAGCACTACGCCGGCGTCCTGCCCCTATGGCTTTCCCCTATCCAAGCGGAAATCATCAATATCGGTTTGGCTCACCGGCAATACGCCGAAAAAATCTGCTCGCAATTGCTGGCGAATGATATCCGCGTTTCTTTAAGCGATGAAAATCAGACCGTTTCCAAGCGCATCCGCGAAGCCGAAATCAAAAAAATTCCCTATATTCTAGTGGTCGGCGACAAAGAACTCGCGAACAACACCGTCAATGTCCGTTCCCGAAAAGGCAGCGAGGGAGAAATAAAATTTGAAAAATTTTTAGGACAAATCAAAAAAGAGATTGTTGATAAAGTTATTTAAAATTTGCTTTTCTACTTTTACTCTTTTATCTGACGATCGTTAGATAAAAGAGTAATTATAAATATATAAAAATTTACATGGCTAACAAGTTTGACAAAAAATCCAAAGCTTGCTATATTCTAAAAACGTTCTTTAAAATATCTAAATAAACCCAACTAAAAGGAGGTGGTTAAAAATGGCCAGAAACCATATCCGCTGGCTGATTAGGCCAATCGCCCATTGCAAAGAGGGCTGCAGTATGTTGTCCTAGGCACGACGTTAAACTGCCTTTTTTTATTTCTTTTGGGATTTTCATCAAAAACCGCCGTTTTCAAACCGGCGCTTTTTATTTTTTGTTATACTTATAATAAATGAAAACGATAAAAGTAAATTTCAAAGGCGGAAATTACAACATTAAAATAGGCAGCGAATTTCTAAATAAAATAAATTTTAGGAAATTCAAAGCGAGTAAATTTGCAATCATCACGGATTCTAATGTCAGAAAATTATACGGGGAAAAAATTAAAAAACTTATTAAAAATCAAAGATTAGCCGCGGAATTATTCGATTTTCCGGCCGGGGAAAAATCAAAAACATTAAAACAAGCGGAAAAACTCGGAAGAAAATTAGCCGAAAAAAAATTTGATAGAAACGCAATAATTATCGCTTTAGGCGGCGGAGTGACGGGAGATTTGGCGGGATTTGTGGCTTCGTTTTATAAACGGGGAATTGATTATATTCAAATCCCCACCACTCTGGTCGCCCAAACAGACAGCAGTATCGGCGGGAAAACCGGCGTTGATATCCCGGAAGGGAAAAATCTATTCGGTTATTTTCATCAACCGAAAGCGGTTTTTACCGATATCAGCACCTTAAAAACCTTGCCTGAAAAAGAAATCAAAAACGGCCTGGCGGAAACAATAAAATACGGCGTTACCCAAGACGCCGGATTATTCGAATTATTGGAAAGAAATTTTTCTGAAAGAAACCAGGAATTTTTTCTTAAAATAGTGGAAAAATCTTGCGGAATAAAAGCCCGGATTGTGGAACAAGACGAAAAAGAAAAAGAATTAAGAAAAATCTTGAATTACGGCCATACTATCGGCCACGCCATTGAAACAGCCGAAACTTATAAAATTTCTCATGGCAAAGCCGTGGGGATAGGCATGGCTTATGAAGGAAAAATCTCAAACAGACTCGGTTTATTTGGCAAAGAATCTCTTGACAGACAGAATCAACTCATCAAAAAGATTGGTTTGCCGATAGCTTATAAAGGAAACATCAATCAACTGATAGAAATTATGAAAAAAGACAAAAAAGCAAAATCCGGCAAAATCTATTTTATCCTTCCGACAACTGTCGGCAAAGTAAAAAAAGAAAAGCAGCAAGTCGCCTTTCCTGTTAAAGAAATTCTTATCAGAGAATGTCTCAAAAAATTAATAAAATCTCTAAATAAAATCATAGTCCTTCTCGGGCCGACGGCGGCGGGAAAATCGGGATTAGCCGTCAAACTGGCTAAAAAATTCAACGGCGAGATAATTTCGGCTGACTCCCGGCAGATTTATAAAGGTTTGGATATCGGCACGGAGAAAATGACCAAAAAAGAGAGAAAAGGTGTAAGACATCACATGATAGATATTATTGAACCGCAAAAAACCTACACCGTAGCCCAGTATCAAAAAACGGCGAAAAAAATACTTAATAAAATTCTTAAAAAGAAAAAAATCCCGATAATAGTCGGCGGCAGCGGATTTTACATCGATGCTTTGGTTTATGATTATCAATTACCGGCCGTGGCTCCCCAAAAAAATCTCCGGAAACGGCTCCAAAAAAAATCAACCGAAGAATTAAACCGGATACTCCAAGGCCTGGATCCGAAACGAGCGGCCAATATTGACCCTTGTAACAAAGTAAGATTAATCAGAGCTTTGGAAATTGTCATTAAAACCGGGACGCCGGTCCCGGAAATAAAAAAACAATCGCCTTATCAGGTTCTTAAAATCGGGATTAAAAAATCGCCAAACGAACTCAGAAAATTAATCAACCAAAGACTGGAAAAAACCCTCAAAAAAGGCCTGATTGAAGAAGTAAAAAAACTTCATAAAAAAGGGTTGAGTTGGAGACGATTTGAGGAATTGGGCTTGGAATACCGCTTAGCCGCTAATTATCTCCGGGGCCTGATTTCTTATAAAGAAATGGCCGAGCAAATGAAAAAAGAAATTTACCGCTACGCCAAACGCCAAATGACTTGGTTTAGAAAAGACAAAAGCATCCGCTGGATTACAAAACAAAATAAGGCCTATTCTTTAATAAAAGAATTCTACTATTGTAGTTCACGATCGTGAACTACAATAGTAGGCTGGTTATAAGCAAAATATAATACGACTAACGTAAAAGATTTTCGAAAAGTTTTTTCAGTATTTCAGGATTAGCTTGGCCCTTGAGTTTTTTCATGGCCTGGCCGATTAAAAATTGCAGAGCGTTGGCTTTGCCTTTTTGATAATCCTGGAGCGCCGCCGGATTTTCCGCTATTATCTCTTTTATTGTTTTCTCAATAATCCCTTCATCGGAAATCTGGCTTAATCCTTTTTCCCGGACAATCTGCTGCGGGCTTAAGCCGGTTAGAAACATTTCTTTCAAGACATCCTTGGCAATCCGGCTGGAAATTTTGTTTTCAACAATCAAACCAGTCAGTTCGGCCAACTGCCGCGGGGCAATTTTTAATTTTTCCAAAACAATCCCCTGCTCGGCCATCAATCCAAATAAGTCTGAAGTTAAATAATTAAACAAAATTTGAGGTTTATAATCGGAAGTCAAAAGCTTGAGTTCTTTCGCGGCTTTTTCAAAATATCCGGCGGCCTGATTATTTTCAATCAGAATTTCAATCTGAACCGGATTCAAGCCGTAATCTTTCTTAAAACAAACTCTTTTTTCCGCCGGCAATTCCGGAAGCGAATCTTTTAATTCTTTAATATTAAATTCAGCCAAATCAAGCGGCGGCAAGTCCGGTTCGGGAAAATAGCGGTAATCATGGGCTTTTTCTTTGCTGCGCTGGCTAATTGTCATTCTTTTCGCGTCATCCCAGCCGCGGGTTTCCTGGATTATTTTTTCTCCCGATTCCAAAAGCCCGGTTTGCCTTTTTATTTCATAATCAACCGCCTCTTTCACCGCCTTAAAAGAATTTAGGTTCTTAATTTCCACTTTAGTGCCCATTTCATCGTTTTGGAAAAGCGAAATATTCACTTCCACCCGCATCTGCCCCTTTTCCATATTGGCATCGGAAATTCCTAAATAACGTAAAATCAGCTGTAATTCTTTGGCAAAAGCCACCGCCTCTTCAGCAGTATGGATATCCGGCTCGGTAACCAATTCCATTAAAGGAACTCCGGCGCGGTTAAAATCAACCAGGGTACAGCCCTCTTTGTCGTGGGAAAGCGTGCCTGTATCCTCTTCCAAATGAACACGGGTTATTTTAACACCAACTAATTCCCCTCCTTCAACTAACGGCTGCTTGTATTGGGAGATCTGATAGCCCTTGGGCAAGTCGGGATAAAAATAACTTTTGCGGTCAAAGCGGGAAACCGAAGCGATTTTTCCGCCAACGGCCAACCCCAATTTAAGAACCGATTTTACGGCTTCTTTATTGATAACCGGCAGGGTTCCGGGATGAGCCAGACAAACCGGGCAAACATTGAAATTAGCCCGGGTTTCATCGGGATTATTCGGGCTGTCGCAGAACATTTTACTTTTGGTCTTTAATTCGCAGTGAATTTCCAGACCAATGGTGGGTTTATACATAGTTTGTAATCTTTTTAATTATCTGCCGGTGAGCTTCCCGGATACTTTCCTCTCAGTTAATTATGATAACATTTTTGAATTTTTTAAGAATTTTTGAGCATAAAAAAATAAATGCCTTCTGAATTAAAATAATTCAGAAGGCATTTTGGGTCAATTTATTCATCTTGTTATTTTTCCACCTCTATCCCCATTGAACGCGCCGTTCCCTCGACAATCTTTTCCGCGGCTTCTATGTTGTCGGTGTTTAAATCAATCATTTTTCTTTCGGCGATTTTGCGGACATCTTCCTTGCTGACTTTGCCCACTTTGTTTTTCAACGGATTGCCTGAACCCTTTTCAACGGCGGCAGCTTTCTTAAGCAGAGCCGAAACCGGCGGCGTTTTCAGCTTAAATTCAAAACTCCGATCCTGGTAAATAGTGATTTCAACCGGGATAATATCGTCCCCCATTTCCTTAGTCGCTTCGTTAAACTGAGCGCAGAATTGGGAGATATTGACCCCGTGCGGGCCCAAAGCCGTGCCTACCGGAGGCGCCGGGTTGGCCTTGCCGGCCTGAATCTGCAATTTTGTATTTGTTTTTATTGCTTTCGCCATACCCAGTTAACTCAACTCCGACATTTTATTAGATATATCGAAGTTGATAATTAATGATTTTGTTTTATTTGATTAATTTTGGTCTTTGTCCAGCACTCTGTTCGCCTTGTTGGCGAACCATCGGAGTTGAGTTACTGGGCATATTATAATTTTTTTACCTGCAACATATCCAATTCGATAACGGTTTCCCGGCCGAAAATAGGGACTTTCACCTTAACCTTGCCGTGTTCTTCGCTGAATTCGGCTATTTTGCCGTCATGGTCTTTGAAAGGACCATCAATAATTTTTACCATTTCTCCCACCTTAAAGTCAACCTTAAACTTCGCTTCCTTTTCGCCCATCTTCGCCATCAAGCTTTCAATTTCTTCCTTTGAAAGCGGCGTGGGCTTAGTGCTTTCCGCCCCGACAAAACCGGTCACCCGAGGCGTATTTCTAACCACATACCAGGAATCATCGTCTAAAACCATATCCACCAAAACATAACCGGGGTAAATTTTTTCTTCAATCTGCTGCCGTTTGCCGCCTTTTATCTTAATCTTTTTTTCTTTGGGAACTATAACGTCAAAAATTTTATCCTGCATTTCCAAAGATTCCGCTCTCTGCTTTAAATAGCGGACCACGGCGTCTTCATAGCCGGAATAAGTATGGATAGCGTACCAATGACGCTCTTTTTTTGAATCTTGTTTGGGCATCCCAGTTAACTCAACTCCGAAAGACAAAAATCTCTCATCTTGGAGTTAATTAAGGTTAATGCGACTGATTTCTTTTTGTTTTGGTTACTCATATTATGAATATCTTATTTTAAGATTTTTGTCCCGATGTATTCTTCTATTTGTTTTGTTAGATTCTTTAGGTATTACCAATATAATCTACTTCATCTTTTTATATTACACAACATATTATCACAGAAGAATACCATCGGAGTTGAGTTACTGGGCATTTAATTTATAAAAAATTTATTCAATAAAATAAGAAAAATAAAATCAATCAGTCCCAAAAACGCCGCCATTGCCAAAGAAAAAACAATAATAAACAAAGTATAGCGGATAGCTTCCTGGCGGGAAGGCCAGTTAATTCTTTTAAATTCCTGTTTGGCTTCCTGTAAAAAATTTATAAAACGTTTGAACATAAATTTAAATATCTAAATTTTTAACGGCGGTGGCGTGCGCTTGAATAAAGTTTTTCCGGGGTTCAACCTCTTCCCCCATAAGAATATCAAAAAGCCGGTCGGCTTCAACTGCGTCATCAATAGCCACCTGTTTTAACTGCCGGGAAGCTGAATTCATCGTCGTTTCCCAAAGCTGTTCCGGATTCATCTCGCCCAAACCTTTATAGCGCTGGATAACAACGCCGGTTTTCCCACCGTCAGAAAACGATTTAAGAATCTTATCCCGTTCCGCTTCTTTGTAGGCATAATGAACTTCTTTTCCCTTTTGCAGACGGAAAAGCGGCGGCTGAGCGATAAAGAGATGTCCGCTCTCAATAATGGAAACAAAATAACGGTAAAAAAGAGTTAAAAGCAGCGTCCGGATGTGAGCGCCATCGGTATCGGCATCGGTCATAATAATCACCTTATGATAGCGCAATTTTGAAAAATCAAAAGCCTCGCCGATGGCCGTACCAATGGCGATAATTAAAGACCTGATTTCCTGGTTTATAAGCATTTTGTCCATCCTCGCCTTTTCCACGTTAAGAATTTTGCCCCGCAACGGCAGAATCGCCTGAGTGCGGCGGTCGCGGCCCTGTTTAGCGCTATTGTGCACAAAAACACCACCGACCAAAGCAAAATTATGGGTTTCTGGAATTTCGATATCGTAGACGTCAATTTTTTCTTTTAATGGAAAGACCGCCTTTATCCGATGGTTATGGTTTGCAACTGCCTCCTTTAATCTTTCTTCATTGCCATCAAAAAATCTCTGGCAGATTGTATTGTACCTGATAAGACTCTTGTCATTTTTAAGTTTTCTAATTTGATTATAAATTTCTTTATCAATAGAATTATTATTTTTGTAAATTTCATATAAAACTTCCAGCGCTTTCCTCAAGTAAGTTTGATTATAGGTTTTTTCCTTTTTTTCTCTAAACTCCGAAGTCCATTGTTTTTTTGTTATTTCCGACCGCCATTTCCGCAAATTGAAATCAGCCCACTGTTTCTTGGCTATTTCTGAAAGCCAATTTTTTCTCTCCGGATATTCTTTAAAAAACTTTTTAACTCGTTCTGATTGTTTTTCTTTATTTTTAATATTATCCCAATATAATTTTTGAACTTTATTAAGAAGTTTATTATTTTTTTCTCTATACGCCGCGTTGTTTCTATAAAATTCCAAGAACTTCTGAACCATATAATTCTTATACTCTTGATTCTCCCATTGCTTTTTGGCCCGTTTGCTCAATATTTCTCTCATTTCTGGAGTATTCATAATTGCCCTTACTTTTTCTTTATATTCTATTGTTTGATGAGCTCTTTTTGCTTTTTCTTTTATGTCTTTTCTAAGTAAACCAAATTGAATCATTTTTCTATGATATTCCATGTGTTTTTCTCTAGACATTCTTATTACGTTCCCAGGATTATTATTTAACTTATTAAAGTCGACGTGGTGTTTATTTGAGCCATCACTTTCTAGATAGACATCAGTTTTCAAATTATATTGATCTGCTAAAAGATGAGTAAAAATCCATTTTGAATTTTGAGGATTTAAAACCATTTCGTATCCTTCAATAGTTATTCCGCTTTCTATTTTAGAATATTTTTTATAAAGGGGCATTAAGGAATCTTCCGACTTCAAATCTTTCGCCATTTTATAACTTCCGTCTCTTAACATAAATTTATGTTCTGGTGTACAAATCAATTCTTCGTTGTTATCTAAAATAATCTTAATCACCTCTGCGTTATTTTTTGTTTTTCTAGGATTCTTAATTAATCCCACCCCTATATTCCCCTCGTTTTTAATAGTATAACAATAATTTTTCTTTCCTTGTTTATTTTCTTGAATTAATTCTTTAAAAGTTAAATTTCGGCCATCAATTAAAGCCACTTTGGTCTCGCCAGAAAAACAGCCACCGGCACTGTCGCCTTCCACTATGAACAACTCCGATTCTTCGGGACTACGACTGCTGCAATCGGCCAATTTCCCCGGCAAAGTCATTCCTTCAAGAGCGCCTTTTCTTAAAACCGTTTCTTTCGCCGCTTTCGCCGCCTGCCGCGCTTTAGCCGTTAAAAGGCATTTTTCGACAATCTTTCGGCCGTCAGCCGGATAACGTTCAAAAAACTCTTTAAGGGATTCATTAACCACCGTTTCCACCGCTGTCCGGGCTTCCGGGTTGCCCAGCCGGGCTTTAGTTTGCCCCTCGAATTGGGGCTCCCTTAGTTTTACCGATACCGCCGCCACCAAGCCTTCACGGACGTCTTCGCCGATTAGATTGTCTTCAGATTCTTTAATGTAGCCCTCGCGGCGGCCAAAATCATTTATAGTCCTCGTCAAAGCCGAACGGAAACCGGTTAAATGCATTCCGCCGTCCGGCGTGTAAATATTATTGGCGAAACTCGCTTCCTGAGCTTCAATGTCATTGGTATAGGTAAAAGCCGATTCCACCAGAATTTTTTCGTAATTCCGGCTCTGGTAAAAAACCTGATTCTGAATCTGCGCTTTACCGCCGATTAAATATTTAACAAAAGATTTAAGCCCGCCTTCAAAATAAAAACCATAAGCCTCGGTCTCTCCCGAACGGCTGTCAATAATTTCTATTCTCAGCTTCGGCGTCAAATAGGCCTGCTGCCGGAGATGGCTGATTATTTTTTTCAAATCAAATTCAATCTTTTGGAAAATCTGCATGTCGGGCTCAAAAATTACTTTAGTCCCCGTCTGTTCGCATTTCCCCTCTTTCCTGACTTTATATTGCGGCTTGCCCTTTTCGTATTCCTGCGAATAAAGATTGCCGTTTCGGCAAACTTCAACCCGCAGCCATTTTGATAAAGCATTGACCACCGAAACGCCGACGCCGTGAAGCCCGCCGGCCACTTTATAAGATTCCCCGCCGAATTTTCCGCCGGCATGCAAAGTGCAAAGCACGGTTTCCAAAGCAGATTTTTTGGTATGAGAATGAATATCCACCGGAATGCCGCGGCCGTCATCGGCTATCGCCACCCGGTTGTCTTTAAACAACTCCACTTTGATATTTTTGGCGTAACCGCCCATCGCTTCGTCGATGCTGTTGTCCGCCACTTCCCAAATCAAGTGGTGAAGCCCGTCAACGCCGGTTGAACCGATATACATCGCCGGCCGTTTTCTGACCGGTTCCAGACCCTCCAAAACGTAAATATCCTTGGCTTCATAAGAAGACGCTTTTTCTTTAGCCGGAGCGGCTTCAACGGCTTCTTTTTTAACTGGTTTTTCCTTGCTTTTTGCCATATTGTTTTAAATTTCGAAAAATTAAAATACCCGATTGGGTACTTTAATACTACTAAAAAACCGATTATTAATCAAGTTTAATGTGCTGTAATTATACACTTTGCGCGAACCTACTACGAACGGAAAACCGACTAAGGAAGCCAGCCCGCCGCCGCTCGCTAACGCTCGCCAGCCAGCAAAAAAGTTTTCTTCGCATTTTTTGATTTGCGCGCGCCGGATTTTTTCTTCTAAAAGGAAAAGAAAACTTTTTTGCTTGGTTCTGCTCCGAACGAGCAGGGCGGCGGGGCGGAGCGTCAGTCCTTTCGCTCAAAATGGGTTCGCGCATTTTCAAACAAAGGGCACCAAGACAAAACTAGACGGCTTTTTGAGAGCCAGATCGTGGGCGGCACAAAGTGCCGCCCATTGATTTTGCCCCGATGAATCCTC
>Ga0210057_1005946_pt1 | contig 15407 bp, 14 predicted proteins | sample CryGeyCG2114_010_2_FD_183968 | JGI IMG/M metagenome (GOLD analysis project Ga0210057, IMG submission 183968) | Groundwater microbial communities from aquifer - Crystal Geyser CG10_big_fil_rev_8/21/14_0.10 (SPAdes) (version 2) | ecosystem: Environmental > Aquatic > Deep subsurface > Groundwater ... | reverse complement strand
GGAAGATTACCTGCTTCGTCCATAGGACGATCAGCCTCTGGCTGAGATAGGCTCTAAGTGTAAGTGCAGCAATGTATTTAGCTGAGGAGTACTAACTGACGATCTCCCATCTCTCTTGTTTGTCAAAAACAAGTGACATACTAAATCAGTGAAATATGATTTAGAGGTGGTGACCTACGTTTGAATAACAACAAAAAAACCACGTTTCGGCGTGGTTTTTTTGTGTGCTAAAATTTGATATATGAAAATCCTTTCGATCGATCCTGGGTTTGAGAAAGTAGGATGGGCAATCTTTGATAAGACAGGTACCGGTAATACAGATTTTATCTTTATTACTTCGGGTCTTATCAAAACTTCAAAAGCAATATTACATGAGTTGCGATTGAAAATAATCTACGAGACGCTCAACGAAATCATTGAAAAGCACAAGGTTGAATGTCTGGTGATCGAAAAGCTTTTCTTTTTCAAGAATAAAAAAACAGTGCTTGAAGTATCTCAGGCTCTTGGAGTTATCGAACTTTCGGCATCAATTATGAATATCCCCATCTCTCGCCTCACACCACTCGAAATCAAGCAAATAATCACCGGATACGGCACCGCAGACAAAGAATCAGTTCAAAAAATGATAAAGCTTGAACTTGGAGATCAAATTGTATTTAAAGACGATGATGAATCAGATGCAATTGCTTGTGGGTTAGCGTATATTTATACCCAAAGATAGATAACGTAATTCAAATACGATCACTCATATGGATGCGACGACAACGGCAGAAAAACCCCCAAATCAAGATCCTCCGGAACTTAGAGCCTGTTTGAAAACTTAAAAAGTGTCATTCCGAGCTTGTCGAGGAATCTCTTCTTTGAATTTAAGAAAGGGATTTCTCCACTCCACTTACTTCCTTCACTTCGGTCGAAATGACAAAAAACCTAGTTTTCAAACAGGCTCTTAGTAGAATCAGTTTGCTCACTAAAGCATTTCATCAGGGGCATATTGATAAAGAACCAATGCCAGAACCAAAGTCTCCATCTGAAATATTTGCAGTATTTCATGATAACGTTGTAACAGAAGATCGAAACGAAAAACAAACTGATTTTATTCAAATCCCAACAACCTACGGAACACTTCTTCTTCATCCTGATTTTTTGGAAGTAATTCGAACGATCCCTGCCCGACCCATGCCAACCGAAGTCCAAAACGACCTGCACGTGCCAGAGCCACAGGTATGGAAAAAGCTTTGCGCAGAGCTTGCTGAAATTGGTGGAGAAAAATTACTATCTGATTACCTTGATGGTCTCAGTGAACAAAGGGATACTCACAATCACTTGTTGTTACGTGCATATTCAATGCTTCCGCAAGAAACACAGGATGATATCCTGTCAATCATTCCATCTCTCACCTTTGGAGGGAAGCTCACACATCTTGTCGGAGCTATCTCACCGTTTGACTCTGTCGCCGATCAATTTTGGAAGAAGTATGGGGTAGCGCCTGAAGAAATTGAGAAAATCAGTGACTGGGCAAAAATTACTGGCTCGGGAGTAGTACTTGCCTCTCCTGATTTCCAATTCGGTAAAAAATCTCACGACTATATTACCTACGCCATGATGAAAACTGCTAATATGGACATCTCACTTCATGATCAAATGGTTAAAAACACCTGTTTACATGAAGGAAGGGGCCATGGGTTTATTGATCCTCTCTTGGATCATTATTTGGGTGACTCAAAAAAATACTCAACAGAGGGAATTGCGGGCGCACTTGGACAAGATAATCGAATAGAGCAAGAAGTTTTACAACAAGAGCTACAAGACCTTCTTGCTGATAAAATAGAACGAAATACTGACAGGGTGTATGATGTTGGGTATCGAATTATGCCAGTATTTTTAACTCGAGTACATTCTGCATTAATGAAAACTCGATCTCTCTCTGATGAAGCTGCATGGGCTCTTATTATCTCTGAATCAATTGCGAGCGCAAGAAGCCTGTCACAAAATCTTGAACTTACTCCAGACCAAAAACATGCTCAGTTTATACCAAAAATGCTGAAACTTCTTGATTTCGAACACTCGTTAAAAGAGTCATTTTTTGAAACTTCCAAAGATAATTTTACCCCTCTTGCAGTAGCTCAATTCGCTCCCAGTTTGGTTAGTATGGAAACGGCATAATGCGCTCCTTTTTACCATCCGTTATCACGAAGAGAAGCTCATATTTCAATTGGAAACTCTTTTCAAAAATGTTGACGAAGCAGTGCCGCGATTTGGGATTGGGCTTATATATAGACCTATATATGTTAAAATACACAAATATATATGAATTCTAAAAAAGAATTTTTGACTTATTGTCCTGAAAGAAACGCAACATTTGAGAGGCAAATTAAAACAAGTGAAGATGCTCCTCCGTTAGCTCATCATGACCACGTACATAATCGAACTATTTTAGGTGTTGCAGATGGTATGGGTCGAGCGGGAACAGTACGAGTAGTACCAAATTCCAAACCAAGTACACCTCAGTCCATGGCGCGTGTAGCATCTCGCAGTGTGGTTGGCGCCGTACTAGAGGGTTTTAATCGTTTACCAAGGGATTTATCTAGATGTGATCTTACAACTATAATATCTGAAAACGTAGTCTCTGCAGTTCACAGATTAACTCCTGGTTATCGTTTATACTCCTGTTTAACATTTTCTGAAACAGCGGCCGAGTTTGCCAAAGAAGGAATTGGCATACTTCGATACCCCACAACACTCGCTACAGCTATCATTCAAAAAGAAGCAGATCGAAGCACTATAGTACACGCTCTGTGGGGAGGAGATGCTCCCATATCCATTCGCACACCAACATCACTTTTTACAACCTATAATGGGCCTAGTAGTGGAAATGATCATGCTATCCATGCTGATGTTCCTGAAAATTACCAACTTCACAAAGCATCGTTTTACATACCAGCAGATGTACCTTTTATGGTCGCAGCTTGTACCGATGGTTTAACCCACTTCAATCGATTTCCAAAAAATATGTCCATCCCCCATATTGATAGACTTGATCTTTTTAGAGAATTATGGACGAGCGTTGTTAAAGGCACAGATCGTGCAACTCTATCAGACTCACTTCAAATGTGTATTGCGCCATATTTAGATACTGAAGCTTGTTATTTGAGCGGTGCACCATATCTTTACCCCGATGATCGTACTGCGTCATTACATTTGTCACAAAGTTTTGTACCACAGGATGAGATTTCAACGCATTTAGTTGGAAATGGAGATAATTTTTATATAATTTAAGTACGCTTACTCAACCATATTGGGCTTAAGTTTAAAGGAAATGAGTCAGTATTTACTACTTAAATTTTGTAAACCTCTTAACACCCCTAGAAGTTGGATGATCAACCCCGACGCAGAGCGTCGAGGTATCTCGTGTCATCCCGAACTTGATTCGGGATCCAGACTGGATTCCTACCTTCGCAGGAATGACAATCGCGACGCAAGCGTCGGGGAATTAAACCCTAAAGAGAGATTAATTTGCCCCAAGCCTCGCGATAATCCTCACTGCATATTCAGCTCCTGCTTTCATTGATTTCTGAATATCTGAAGTTTGAATATATGAGGCAATAAATCCCGCAGTAAATGCATCACCTGCACCGGTCGTGTCAAGTACTTTTGTAGTAACGATCGCCTTTTGATAATACACTTTAGAATCATGATATGCATAGCTTCCTTTTTTCCCATTGGTAATGACAAGAAGATGATTTTTCGTAAACGGCATGAACTTCTCGATGATATTCGATTGAAAATCGATGGATTCATAGGAAGATTTAACAATATCTGCATACTCATATCCATTTATTATCAACACATCAATATTTTCAATAAAACTGATAATTTCCACAAGAGGTCTTCTGCAATCAGTCACATTCAAATTCGCAAATACTTTTTTCCCACGCGATTTTGCAAATTGGAGAATTTTTAGTCGCTCTTCCCAAGAAACATTTGCCAGATTTGCCATGTATATAGACTCTGCTTTTTCTATCTTATCGTAGTCATCTTCACACTTCAGCAACTGCTGATCGGGCGTACGATAATTCACTATGGTCTTTTCGCCCTTTGTGTTCAGTAAAATTGAGGAAATATTTGTATAATCTTCTTCAATTGAGCAGAATTCTTCGTGAACGATATGTTCGTCATCAAGTTTCTTGTAAATTATCGATTTGAACAGATTATTGCCGATCTTTGCAATAAGGCCTGCATGCAAACCCGCATGAGCTACCCCAATCGCTACATTTGCACCGCCACCACCAAGTCCTTCATAAAAATGGTCGACATAGTACTTACCACCTATAGCAAGCTCAAATCTCCCCCCACTCTCGGTAAGAGATTCACCTTTATAATAGAGATCAATACTAACAGTACCAAAACACATGAGATCAAGCATATTTTTAGTATAAGACACAATGCAAACAAACTCCAACTGTCATGCTATGCGCCACACATTAAACACATTTGTTACAATGTATCATGCTTACAGTCATTACAGGTGAAGATTCTATCGCCTCTCGCGCCAAACTTCAAACACTCAAACAAGAATTTATGCAAAAGGGTTTTGCAGTGACTCAAACATATATTGATGCTCTTGAGGAAGTATTGAAAAGTAGCTCTGGAGTATATGATCTGTTCGGAAAACAATCGGTGTATTTTGTAGATGGCCTTTCTTCAAAATATAAAGGAAGGGAAAAGACGCCTTTCAAGGAAATCGTGCAAAAGCTTGCGCTAGAAAAAGGTATCCAGATTATCGATTGGGAAAATGGGAAATCTGCTTACGAACTTTCTGGCTTAAAACGTATTGCATCTACGTTTGACGAATACAAGCCAGGAAAAACCGTTTTTCAGCTTCTTGAGTATGCGGAGCCGGGGAATCTCAAACTTTTTATCGATACCCTTGAGGTAGTTTCTCAATCTCAAGATATCACATTCGTATATGCGCTATTGTGGAAGTACATTCGCAAACTCATCCAAGCTCAAAACAATACCCTAGAATCATCAGTACCTTCGTGGCAAAAGCAGAAATTGGTGTATCAATCAAGTAAATGGAATCAAAAATCTCTTCTCCAATTCTATGAGAAACTCGCTCGAATCGATGTATCCCTTAAAACAAACCAAACCCCGTACGATTTGCGTGAATCACTGGAACTTTTAGTATGTTATTATTTGAAGTAGGCTCAAAAGAACAAGTGATCAATAGATCAAAGGAACAATTTACAAATTTTACAATAGTTATCATCCTGAACTCGCTTGTCCCGATCGAAGCATCGTGGTTTCAGGATCTAGCGGGCAGGTAAATTCAGCATGACAGTTTGGAGATATCTTTTAGATTAGAAACTTATTATTTATTACATTAACTACATATGGCAATTGATACTTCAATATTTAAAACCTATGACATTCGCGGTATTTATCCAAAACAGTTGAACGAGGATGTGATGGAAGATATCACTCGTGCAATCTATACATTTTTTCAAAGAAAACTCAATAAAACAGATATGACAATAGTGCTCGGGCATGATATGAGAATCTCTTCTCCAGCTCTTCATGCAATCGCTGCAAAAACATTCCGAAAATGTGGAGCTCAAGTTATTGACATTGGGCTTGTGGCCACACCTTCAATGTATTTTGCAGTGAAAAATGACTCGTATGATACAGGTATTCAAATAAGCGCTTCTCACAATCCAAAGGAATACAATGGGATAAAAATCGTCGTCAGAAATGGAGACTCAATCATCAAAGTTGGAAAGAATGCTGGCATGAACACCATCATAAGTATCATTGAAAATGAGACGTATGCAGACTATGTCGATGGTGGAACAATAACAAAGCAGGAGGACGTACTCAAAGAGGAACTTGATCAAGCTCTTGAGGCAGTACATCCCGGAGATGTCAGTGGGCTCAAAGTTGTTATAGATCCTGCAAATGCTATGGGAATACTCCCATTTGGAGAGCTTTTTGAACAAATAGAGGCAACACTTGTCAAAATGAACTTCGAGCTGGATGGTACATTTCCTGCGCACCAAGCAGACCCTCTTCAGCATAAAACACTTGTGGACCTGCAAAAAAAGGTTGTGGAAGAGCACGCAGATATGGGCATTGCTATCGATGGAGATGCTGACCGCGCGATGTTTATTGATGAAAAAGGTCAAATTATACCTGCAACATTGATTACGACACTCATTGTTGGAGAAATGCTCAAAGAAAATCCAGGAGAACGCATTCTTGCCGATATCCGATATATCCGAAATGTTGAGGATATGGTCAAAAAGATGGGTGGAGAAGTCGGCTACACTAAAATTGGACACGCACTGATCACAGAACAAGTAAATACTGAACATGCTCTCTTTGCTGGAGAATCTTCGGGACACTATTATTTCAGATCGATGGGAGGATGCGAAAGTACTATCCGAGTCGTATTGTATGTGCTTCGCGTTGTTGCGAGAGAGAAACGTCCATTTTCTGAGATTATGGAAGAAATGCGGACATCAGTTGAGTCGGGTGAGTTCAATTATTTGATTCCGGAAACTCTCAAAATAGAAGACGTTGTCAGCGAGCTCAAAACTTCATTCTCCGATGGAGAACTTTCTGAGCTTGACGGAATAGCAATTTCCTATCCGGAATGGAGATTTAGCGTGCGCACATCAAACACTGAGCCTTTGATGAGACTCAACGTTGAAGGAAAATCGGAAGAGGTCGTTCATGAAAATACTGTCAAGATACAGAAAATGCTGATGGATCGTGGCGCAATACTTCATGAATAGTTGAAATCCTGTATAATATGATTCATATTCCCCAGTCATTTGAAACTGTAACATATGTCAGATGAAGAAAAGAACAACTCTGTTCCGGCTCATATCACTTTGTCTGCTGTGACGGATAATTTGCTGAAGGCTTTTCATTCAATACGTAAGCTCACACCTGTGGATGAATACACAAAGCTTACTGTTTCTCAAACCGTTTCCTTTCTTGCTTTGATATACGAAAAAGTACGAAATGCTATCGAATATAGAGAAGATCATCTCATAAGACGTGCTGCGATAGAACGAATTTTGAAACGAAGACTATCTCTCAATTCTGAGGGAAAAAATGAAGCGGAAAATATTCTTCGTGAACTCATGTGGGCGCGATATTTTCCCAATGGTTCCCTCGGACAAAAAGATATTCAAGATATTCAACGAATTCTCGATAGGTATATCGATGTACGCAAACAGCTCATTCCAGGGCGCGTTTTTAAAGAGAAAAGTTTTTTATCTGAGTTCCTCCTACAACTTATTACAGCAGAAATCGAAGAGTATTTGAGTCCTGCAATATCTCAACAAGAGGCAGACTTTGGGTATTATATTTTTCAAACCTTGAAGGACAAAGTGAAAATTGAAGATGTAAAAACAGAACAAAAAGATACATTCTTATTCATCGCAATTGAAAAGGCATATAGAAAGAGTGATCAGGAATATCAGCGGTACCATCTCTTTCGACTTTTTTATAAAGAACTTGCAGAGTACACCTCTGAAGAAATTCAAAATCTTATACCAAAACTGTCCGATGTGTTTCATAAGATTGATACGTTGATCTCTAATCCAACAGTTGAAAAGTTGGTACGATTCACCCGCAAACAACTTCCTCCATTTTTGATTCTATTTTCATTATTCCGCGAGAACAAGGCAAAGATTGATGAAATTCTTTCAAATAGAGGTACATTGTGGACACACGTCGAAAAGATTGCGAGAGAGAAGTACGCCCAAGTACGATCAAGATTGAACATACTCGCCTTTCGGAGTCTCGTATATATCTTTATCACAAAAATGGTCTTTGCACTCATTTTGGAAATTCCGATTTCACAATATTTTTATCATGAGGTAAATTATTGGGCCATCGGCATCAATAGTCTTGTACCACCACTTTTCATGCTCTTCATCATCTTGTCAGTCACTGTGCCAGGTGAAGACAATACAAAGCGCTTATTTTTCCGAATCGTAGATATTATTGATGCTGATTCTACTTTTGAAAAATCAACTGCATTCATCACCAAACATGCAAAAAGCAGACGACCACTTCTGGCTTTTGGATTCACACTTTTTTATGTAGCTACGTTTATCGTGACGCTTTACTTGATTCATCTGGGGCTTAAAATGATTCAATTCAATATATTGAGTGAAGCCTTGTTTATTTTCTTTATCAGCGTGGTTGCATTTTTTGCGTATCGTATCAAACAGCTTGCAAATATGTATCGCTTGACCGAGCGGGGAAGTTTTTTTTCTCCAATAGTTGATTTTTTCTTCATGCCTATTCTTTCTCTCGGGAAGCTTTTCAGCGAGGGAGTATCAAAGATAAACTTCTTTATTGTCATTTTTGACTTCATCATAGAAGCTCCCTTCAAGCTTATCATCGAAGTGATTGAGGAGTGGATCACATTCGTACGGCAGAAGAAAGAAGAAATTGTCTAACAATCTTATGAATCCATGGAATCACACTCCTATCATCGGTCAGGCTCCTATGGATGGGGTCACGGACGCTGCATTTCGATATATCACTGATCTCTATGGAAAACCAGATGTCCTTTTTACTGAATTTGTGAATGTTGAAGGGTTGGGAAGAAATGCAGTCAAACTTTTGAATGCATTTATCAAACATACAACCGCTACACCAATTATCGGGCAACTTTATGGAACAGACCTTCATCATTTTTATAATGCAGCGCTTATTGTGGCGGAACTTGGGTTTTCTGGGATGGATATAAATATGGGTTGCCCTGCCTCAAATATCGCTCGTCGAGGCGCAGGAGCCGGGCTCATACGAACTCCAGATAGAGCAAAAGAAATCATTCACATTGTCAAAAAGGCCAGTCTTGACTTTGCAGATGGAGCTACTATTGACTCAACAGATGCAACAAAGGCAGTCAAAAAGTGGGTGCATGATCATAAACCAGAAAATGTTTCCCGATCTATTCTTCCAATCTCTGTAAAAACACGAATTGGATACGATGAGATTATCACGACAGAATGGATGCAACATCTTCTCGAAGCTTCTCCGACAGCAATAACAATACATGGGAGAACTCTGAAGCAAATGTATACGGGAATCGCAAACTGGGATGAGATTGGAAAAGCATCAGAAATTGCAAAAGGAAGTGGGGTAAAAATACTTGGAAATGGAGATGTTTCTTCTTTGGAAGATGCAAACGAAAAGATACAAACATACAATCTTGACGGTGTACTCATTGGAAGAGCGTCGTTTGGAAATCCGTGGATTTTTAAGGGTATAGAAGTGTCGATTGCTGCAAGACTTCAAGCAGCTCTTGAACATTGTCGTGCATTTCAAAGTCTAACTCTTCATGCACATTTTGCAGGACTCAGAAAGCATATGGTATGGTACTGCAAATTCTTCAGAAACTCTGCAAGTGTAAGAGATCAGCTAATGCACATAGAAACAGTTCAGGATGTCGAAAACATACTCATTCCTATTATTTCTTCTCTTGAACAAAACCGAAGAAGCGCTTTCATTTGAGTAGGATTGTAGATGGAAATAGGTATGATTTCTTTCTTATATTTCTTCAGATTTGTGACGAGAGTTTCAAGTGTTTTTTCGTCAACAAGATCTGTCTTAGTAAGTAGTATTATTTGCTCTTTTTTAACAATCTCTGGATTGTATGTCTCAAGTTCCTGCATGATTGTCGTATAATCTTTGTCTATATTTGGAGAGTCTGCTGCAATGCAGTGAAGAAGAACCGGCACTTTTTCTATATGTTTGAGGAATTTATAGCCAAGACCTTTTCCTTCTGAAGCTCCCTCAATCAGCCCAGGGATATCTGCAATCACTTTTTTGCCACACGTTCCTAGATTTGGCTCGAGTGTGGTGAAGGCATACATTGCGGTTTTGACATTTGCGTTTGTGAGTTCATTCAGGAGTGTGCTTTTCCCTGCACTTGGAATACCGATGAGCCCGAAATCTGCAATTAGTTTTAGCACCATGAAAAATCTATGCTTTTTGGTTTTTTCTCCTGGCTCTGCGGTGCGTGGTACTTGATTTGTTGGGCTTTTGAAAGATGCATTTCCGAGGCCTCCTTTTCCTCCTTCTGCCAAAATATGAAGAGTTTCCGTGTCGGATACTTCAACAGTCGCGCCTGTCTCAAGGTCTGTGACGTGTGTTCCTTTTGGAACCCGTACGATTAGATCTTTGCCATCTCTACCTTGGCGATTGAATGTCTCTCCTGGAGTGCCGTCTTCTGCTTTGAGGATAGTCTGACCAATATATTGATGAAGGTCTGCCATTTGAGAGTCGCCCTTAATGAATACATTTCCACCATTTCCACCCTCACCTCCACAGGGACCTTTTCTCATGGGAAAAAACGATACCGATCCGGCGCCTCCATTTCCTCCTTGTACGAACGTCTTTACTTCATCTATGAACATAGGAGTATTATACACGTTTGACCCGTCCAATAGCACCAAGAGTCGGCAGAAGTAAAATGCAAGTTAGAATGTTATGTTATTGGATTTGGATGCTCTAGATGAATTTTCTCAATCTCCTGCATCACTTCCGCATCAAGAGTAATATCAATGCTACCGATGTCGGCCTTGAGTTGTTCCATTGTTGTCGCACCAATAATATTGCTCGTGACAAATTCTCGATCATTCACAAAAGAAAGTGCCATCTGAGCTGGATCAAGATTGTGTTTTTTTGCTAGATTAATATATGCTTTGATTGCAATTTGTGCATGAGCCGGGTTGTAGCGTTCTGAATTTCGACCACCACTGTAGCCGAAGCGTGACTTCTTTGGCATTGCTCCATCCAGATATTTACCGACAAGTACTCCGTGTGAAAGAGGAGAGTAGACAAGAAGGCTCACTCGCTCTCGTACGCTGATCTCGGCAAGTGAGTTTTCATACTCTCTCATAATCAAACTGTATGGATTTTGAATGCTTTGGATTCTCGAAAGACTCTTTTCTTTACTTAATCTTAGATACTCCATAGTTCCCCATGCGGTTTCATTTGAGAGTCCAATATGTCGGATTTTTCCTTCATCGATCATTTCTTTGAGTGCAGTGAGAGTTTCTTCGATAGATATGCCATCGATCTCAGGATTATTTTCGTGTGTGTAATCTCTGATGCCGAAATAGTTTGTCTTTCGTTCTGGCCAATGAATTTGATAAAGGTCGATGTAGTCAGTTTGGAGTCGTTTGAGCGAACCTTCAACGGCAAACTTTATATTTTTACGATCAAGTCGTGGCGTACCCCATTCTCGCATGTAGTCGACATCTACTGGTCCAACAATTTTTGAAGCAATGATAAGATCTTTTCTTTTTCCCGTTTTCTTGAGCCAGTTTCCGATAAATCTTTCGATGCTTCCTTGTGACTGCTTGTGTGGCGGGATTGCATAAAACTCCGCAGTATCAAAGAAGTTTATGTCTTGTGATACGGCGTAATCCATCTGCTCGTACGCTTCGCTTTCGGTATTTTGCTCACCCCAGTTCATCGTACCCAAACAAATCACGGAAACATCAATATCAGTAGTTCCTAGTTTTCTGTATTTCATAGAGTCATTATAAAGTGTGGGGGAGAGATGTCAAAGTTTTTGCAAAATCGAGTTGCCAGATCATAAATGCTACCGAACCTTAAAAAATAGATAGGCATTGCCAGATATATAATTGTCACTCTAAATTTTGAATATTCACTGTTAGAAAAAGACAAAATACTTATAAAATTGTCATTCCCGCGGAGGCGGGAATCCAAGCTCAATATTTTTCTATGAAACTACCCACGAGCTTACGCTCGGGGTTTCTTATCAATCAAACAGCGTAGCTGTTTTCCCCGCAACTATCGAAGCGGGGAGCGCCTCCATCCCACGAGCTTACGCATCGGGGATTTAGTAGCGCTGTTAAAAAATGTGATTATAGACTGGATCCCCGTCTTCACGGGGATGACAGAAAAGTAACAGTTGTTAATCTGGCAACGACCCGTATCAATGTTGCCATTCGGTCACATATTTAAATCTGGCAATACGTGTAAGAGTTCACGGTCTTTGACAAAAATGCATCACAATATGTCATTGCGAGGAGTGTAAACGACGAAGCAATCTCTAAATAGTTAGATTGCCACGCTCCATTTCATTCCGCTCGCAATGATATGTGTGTCAAAGACTATGAACTGTTACATTTTTTTTCATTGATTGATTATACTGTCATATCTGATAGAATGGAAATTCTCCCCCGAGGTTTTATTATGGAACAAATGCTCATAAGATTCAATGATGTCTCATTTGAATTTGCACACAACAAACCAATTCTTGACGAAGTCAGCTTCTCCGTCCGATCTGGTGCAAAAATCACCTTGATGGGTCAAAATGGAGCTGGAAAGAGTACCCTTTTCAAAATTATTACAGGAATGATCAAGCCAATCTCAGGGCAAATTTCGGTAAACAAAAATATGACGATCGCAACTGCGTCACAAGTTATGGCCCATGAAGACAAAGATCTCATCATCACGGAATTTTTTCAGAAGCGATGCAATGTTGAATCATTTGAGCTCAAGAGACAGATGAGTCAAGTACTTGAAGCTGTCAATCTCGATGCTCCAGGGGAAAAAATCATATCCTCATTTTCAGGAGGACAACAAGCGCGACTTCTTCTTGCTTCAGCGCTCATTCAAAATCCAGATATTCTGCTTCTTGATGAACCCACAAACAACCTCGATCCAGCAGGAATAGAACACCTGATGTATTTTTTGATGTGCTACGAAAAAACCTGTATCGTTATCTCACACGACGCTGACTTTCTCAATGCGATAACAGAAGGAGTTTTGTACCTTGATACGTATACCCACAAAGTTGAGTACTATGCCGGAAATTATTACGATGTGGTGGAGGATATTGCTGCGCGTATTGAAAAAGAAAGACGACTCAATGCTCGTATGGCAAAAGGAATACAGGACAATAAAGATAAAGCGAATTTCTTTGCCCAAAAAGGGGGGAAAATGAGGAATGTCGCAAAAAAGATGCGAGAAAAAATCGAAAAAATGGAAGAGGAAAAAGTAGACACACGAAAGGAAGATAAGACGATACGACCATTTACGATCGAAGCACAAGAAAATATCATTGATGATATTTTGACAATCACATCATATTCGATCATGCAAAACCATGTAGAAGTACACAAAAGTACAAAAATACTCATGGTGAGGAGAAATCACCTGCAGATACAAGGGCCAAATGGTATTGGTAAATCTACACTCATTGAATCGATTGCAAAAGGTACATCAGAAGGAAGCCATATTCATGAAGGAATTAGAGTTGGATATTATCGACAAGATTTTTCGACACTCAACTTCGATGAAACGGTGTATGTATCTCTCACGAATGCGCTTGTCGAATCGGGGAGTGAGGTAAATGAGGGGAATATACGTTCAACTGCTGCTCAATTATTAATAACTTCAGACTTGATTCAGTCAAAAATCGGAGATCTTTCTGAAGGGCAAAAGGGACTTGTATCATTCGCGCGCTTGGTGCTTCTCAAACCAGGACTTCTCATTCTTGATGAACCAACCAATCAATCACATAAACTTCCGACACATACCAGTCATCGCCAAGGCATTAAATGAATATGAAGATGCGATGGTTCTTATTTCTCACGTACCTGAGTTTGTTTCACAGATCAGAATTGATAAAGTTCTTGATTTGGAGGAATAACGGTTATATTCACTCAAATTATTATTCCTGGTACAAAATAGTATAATAAAATTATTACCAATTGATATCTCATATGCCAACAGCAAAATCAAAAACAAAAGCTAAAAAGGAAGAAACCTTCACTCTCACTGGAGATGGTTTACTCAAAAAAGTCAAAGAACTTATAAATGAGGGAAATATTCGCAAGATTACGATCAAAGATAAAACTGGAAAGACTATATTTATTGTTCCATTGACACTTGGCGTAGTCGGAGCAGTGCTAGCACCTGTTCTTGCAGGGATCGGAGCTATTGCAGCCCTTATCACCGAGTGTTCCATAACCGTGGAAAGGGAGTAAGATAAAACCATGTCGCAAAAATCAATCATAATGCTTGGACTATTTATTGGGTCAACGATTGGAGGATATATACCTACGATATTTGGTTCCTCATTTTTTTCCTATTGGTCTATCATCGGAAATGCGCTAGGAGGAACTCTTGGAGTATATATTGCATACAAAATGACAACGTGAGAAAAAAAGTGAATTACCGCTTGATTTACCAATATTATGATATAATGAACCGAAGTTAGTTACAAATCCTCAGTACTTATACTGCGAAATACAAAATACATACAATTGAATACTTCTTTGCAAGTAGAAACTCGAAAGGTGGTGAGAAAATAAATGGATCAAAATAACAAAATCTTTGTTGGAAATCTGTCTTGGGAACTACGTGATGATAAGCTGCGTGAAGTCTTCTCACAATTTGGTGAGATCACCGATGCAGTCGTCATTATCGACCGACGAACCAACCGATCAAAAGGATTCGGTTTCGTGACTTTCGCAACTCCAGAAGCAGCGCAAGCAGCTATTGAAGCTATGGATGGTCAGGATGTCGATGGAAGAAACATCGTGGTAAACATTGCTCGACCTCGTGAAGAGCGACCACCTCGTGAATTCAACAACTAAAAAATAACCAAAAACACTATCTGAGTACAGACGTGTAGTCAAGTAACAGGTAGTGTTTTTTTTGTGGATGATATAATGAGCACATGAATATACTTATTCTTCATGGCATTGGTGGTCATGCAGGTGTTCATTGGCAAGAGTGGCTGAAAAAAGAATTAGAAAAGAAAAATCATACGGTTTATATGCCAGACCTTCCGGAATCAAATCATCCAAAACGTTTTGACTGGCTACATGAGGTTAAAGAAATTGCAAAAAGCATTCCACATTCGAAGCTTATTATCATCGGTCATTCTCTTGGTGTTGTCACAGCCTTGGATTTCATTGAACAGTCTGACAAAAAAATCCACGGTCTGGTTTCTGTGTCTGGATTTAGTGAAGATTATGGAGCAGAGCTCAATAGTTACTTTATGAAAGAAAAAGATATTCAGTTTTCTGAAGTAAATAAGCATGTATCAAAAGTCCATGTACTCATTGGAGACAATGATCCGTATGTTCCTCAAGAAACACTAACTTCACTGGCGGATTTGCTTGGGGTGCATCCAGAGATCATCAAAGATGGGGGACACCTGAATATTGATAGCGGATTCTCTACGTTTCCTCAGTTGCTAGTATAGTGCAGCAATTCTCATTTTGACTTCATCCCATCAATAAAGTCCAATCCAACCATAAACCACCCCACCTCCCATAAACAGCTATTTGCAATGGAATAACAACCTGTTCTATGATGTAATCATGGTACAGCAA
>Ga0210057_1005945_pt1 | contig 15410 bp, 13 predicted proteins | sample CryGeyCG2114_010_2_FD_183968 | JGI IMG/M metagenome (GOLD analysis project Ga0210057, IMG submission 183968) | Groundwater microbial communities from aquifer - Crystal Geyser CG10_big_fil_rev_8/21/14_0.10 (SPAdes) (version 2) | ecosystem: Environmental > Aquatic > Deep subsurface > Groundwater ... | reverse complement strand
AAGGATATTGCCGGTGGTTTGGGTGCAGGAGCTGATCCAAAGATCGGTCAGGAGGCAGCCAAGGAATCAAAGGAAGAGATAAAAAAGGCCTTGGAAGGCGCTGACATGGTTTTCATTAATGCTGGTCTAGGCGGCGGTACAGGTACAGGTTCTAGTCCTGTGGTCGCTGACATAGCAAAGAAACTGGGCGCACTCACAGTTGCTATAGTGACTGTTCCATTCACAATGGAAGGAAGGCAGAGGGCAAAGAATGCACAGAATGGACTGGAAAGCCTAGAGTCAGTTGTTGATACTTTAATCGTAATACCCAACGATAAACTTCTGGAGATTGTTCCAGATGTTTCTGTAACAACAGCATTCAAAGTTGCAGATGAGATACTGGTCAATGCTGTGAAGGGCATTGCAGAACTGATAACAAAACCAGGTCTTGTTAACCTTGACTTTGCTGACATAAGGGCAGTAATGGGGTCCGGCGGACTGGCAATGATAGGAATGGGCGAGTCTGATTCAGAGAACAGATCCATTGAAGCAGTGGAAAAGGCTCTGAACAACCCGCTACTAGAGGTTGCCATCGAGGGCGCAACAGGAGCTCTTATCAATGTGTCAGGCGGTTCTGACATCACAATCAAGGAATGCCAGGACATAGTTGAGGGTGTTTCAACAAAGATCAATCCAAACGCCAAGATCATCTGGGGAGCCCAGATCATCAAGGAGCTTGGAGACACGATAAGGGCCATGCTGATAGTAACAGGCGTGAAGTCATCACAGATATACGGCCCTGAAAAGACATTCAAGCTTGAAAGGCAGAAGGAGATTGAGAGAGTGCTAGGAATTGACTTTGTTGATTCTTAGATCTTTCATTTTTTATATTTGAGGGGAGATATTATGGCAATGGCAGGAAATATGCCCAATAAGAAGACATTTGAATTCGACATACCAATGGAGCTGGTAAACTTCATGAAGAAGTTCGGTGGCAATGAGGATCCACAACAAGTTATGGAGAAGATCATTGCTAAGGGTGTTTCAAACCACATAAGCGAGACACTTGACGAGCTTCAGAGGGTAGTTGCAGCATCAAAAGAACTTCGGGTTGGTTTGAGGGAAGGCAGAGCCAGAGAAGAAACAACAATACAATACTAGAACAGCTTCTTCCCTAAAACAGAAATTAATTTCATTGATGCACCATTACACCATTCTTATCCATTGTTGCATCTATCACATAAAACCCGTTTTCTTTCCATTTATTTTTAACAGCTTCAGCTATATCCGGGTCAAACATCACAGCTATACCACAGTCCCCGCCACCAGCTCCTGACAGTTTGCCTGCAGCGCCGCAGTTATTTGCAATCCTGCTGAGTTGTCTAAGTCCATCTGTCTCAATTCCAACACCAGATTTCTCTCCCAACTCCCTTAGATAGTCTTCATTCTTCCTAAGAGTCTGGAGTATGCCTTCCCTATCCTTTGATTTCCAATACTCGATTAGATCCTTGACAAGGATGCCTATATCTTCATATATCCTCTTGTAGTCCTCTTGGTGTGAATTCTTGAAACTCTGCATGTGCTTTACCATATCACTTGTGGATGCGGATTCCTTTGTCCATCCAATTTCAAGAATGAAATCTTTTGGTATGCCTAATTCTTCAACATAAAACCCAGGCCATTCAGATTCAACTATGCTTTTAACATCCCTGCCTTTTTCTATCTGCTTCTCCAGCCACTTAGGATCAAATCTCTTGTATACAAACACACCGCCGTATGTAGAAGCTGCGACATCGAAAGCAGAACCAACCTTGCCCTGTGTAAAGTAATGCGCCATTGTTGCAAGCTTGTATATAACATCCTTTGTCGTCCTCTTTGAAATATCATGCCCGTGCAATGCGAGTATAGATGCAACTGTTGCCACAACAGATGCAGCTGAGGAACCAAAACCGATCTTCCTCATCTCACCCTCAATCTCGATCTGGGACATCTCTCCCCATGATCTTATCCTGAAATTCTTATGCTTGCCAAGGTACTTGAATACAGTCTCTATCGCGCCTTTCATGAACTTGAGCCTGTCCATTACTTCTTCAGAGTTGGTCTTCCATGTTATCTTGCCATCGAAGTCAGCCTGGACATTCTTTATTTCAAAATCATCCACAGTAACTGTGATTTTTTCAGCTTCCTTTATCTCGCAGAAAACACGCTTGTTCACAGCTGTAACAATGCCGGGATTACCCATCTCCAGAACTGCCCATTCCCCTGACAAAAACAATTTTCCAGGTGCTGATATCTTCATCCTATCCACCCACAGTTGCCTTGATGGTCTTGAAACCATTTTTTTCCATGACCTGAGCAACCTTGTCTTGTGTTTCCTTGTCTGGCACGACAGATACCATGTAGCCGCCTAGTCCGCCGCCAGTCATCTTTGCCCCGAATGCACCGTTCTTCTTGGCGAGGCTTACCAGCATGTCCAGTTCAGGCGTGGAAACCTCTATCTCTTGAAGCAATTTGTGATTCTCATCCATGAGCTTGCCTACCTTTTTGACATCCACTGTCTCCAATGCACGTCTAGCTTCATGCACAAGGGATTTAGCCCGCTTAAAGATCTTCTCATACTTTTCAGGTTCCTTTTCCTTTCTCTCCTTGACACCTGCCACTGCAGCCTTTGTGTTTGCAACTATGCCAGTGTTTGCCATGACCACATGTAGAGGCTTCTTTATTTTGATCCTCTCAATCACGTTCGGATCACCCTTGAGGAACCATATCAGGCCGCCGAATGTGGCTGCTGTGTTGTCTATGCCTGAAGGGTTTCCATGGTATCCTTTTTCACCTTCATAGGCCAGCTGGTTTATCTTCTCATCGTCAAAGCCAAGGTTAAGCTCATCTGATAATGCCCGCGCAATAGCTGCGCATGAAGCTGCTGAGGCACCGACACCGCTTGCGGCTATCAGGTCTCCGCCAAGTGTGATCTTCAATCCCGTCTCCTCTGTGTCCACACCTGCGGCTTCTAGTATCCTTCTGTTAGCATCACTCTGCTGTTCAAACTTCTCCTTCTTGTATCCGGGAATCTCCGGCCTCTCGTCATGCAGCTCTATGCCAGGTTCATCCTTTCTCTCCACGACAGCATCTGTCTGTGAAGATATGGCAGATGCTATGGATGGCAGTCCATAGACTACAAAATGCTCACCGAATAATATAACCTTACCATAACCATATCCTTTTCCCATAAAATCACCAATTATGTTTTCGCTTGATGTTTTATAAATTTAATAATTAGAAAAGATGATCATCCACGAGCTTGGCTCCACTACCTGGCTTGCATGTGATCACGTCTTCTATTCCTTCAATCTCAGATAGCCTCTTCTTGATCTCCTCCACATCCTTCTCCATGCACATGATCTTGACCTGTGGGCCTGCGTCTATAGTGAAGTATGATTCCAGTCCCTCATCACGCCAGTCCATGATAGCGTGCATGATCCTCATGGTGACGGGGTTCCAATATATAATGGGAGGTTGTGTGGTCATCATAGTAGCATGCATCTTCAGGCAGTTGTATTCTGCCGTGCTGCCGACCTTGGTGAAATCCTTGTTTAGTATCCCCTTTCTGACTGTGTCAAGATCATGGTTCACAGTTTCTACCCAATCCTTGTAGTATGGACATGTCTGCACAGTCTGCGACATGCCTGCACGACTTTTAACCTTCTTCTCCTTGGTTGATGTTACAACTGTGACCATTCTGAAATCCCAGTGGTCTGGCTTAGCTATCTGCACAGCATATGAATCAGATCCATCATCCTTCTCTCCCCTGTACCACTCCACGAAGCCGCCCTCGACAGACCTGCTCGCAGAGCCGGATCCCCTTCTGGAGAGTATGGATAGCTGCTTGTTATCCAGGTCAAGTCCTGCAGCCTTTGCGCCTGCCACAGAAACTGCAGCGAGGCCTGAAGCAGAGCTTGCGAGCCCTGCAGCCACAGGGAAGTTGCTCTCAGAAACAACCTTAGCATTATCCTTTATTCCTGCCATCCCCCTTATCACATCAAGGTGAGGCAGTCCAAGTGCATCAGTAAGCTCCTCTCCATTAAGTATGAAGATGTCCCTCTCGTATTTGGGGTCGAATTCCACAGTGGTATGCGTAGTCATGCCATCCACAGTCATGGATATGCTGCCGTTATGGGGCAGCATGAGCCTGCTGTCCCTCTTTCCCCAATACTTCACCAATGCTATGTTCGCATTTGCAATAGCTGATGCTTTCATGTAAATCACTTAGGTATAATTAGCAGTAGTATTAAAAAGTTTACTTCTCTTCAGATATTTTGACATCATAAGCGGAGCTGATCTTTCCAATTATAACTTCTGCATCAAATAGTGCCTCATCAGCCCATTTATCGGCATCACCCGCGCTCGGAGAATTCATATGGCTCTCTGCCTCTTCCGCTATATGTGATTCTATAAGATCATCAGAAACAAGCCCTTGTATGGCATCTCGTAAGTCATCTTTGGTTACATTCTTACCCATAGTCACTTTCTTTATTTTATCATAAGCATCCCCTACACCTTCCCTCTTGAATAGTGTTTGGAGATAGAATGCAGACATTCCAGGATTTCTATCCAATTCTTCTTGTATCTGTTCAGGATATGGATTGTATTTGGACAGGTCATCCATCAGCCTGTTCACGCCGACCATAATACATCCAAAAGGTTCTCCCACCATCCTTCTCAGCATTGATCTTTTGAGATCTCCCTGTCTTCTATATTTTCCCAATTCATGAAACATCCTGAGACCGTTTGATGCCCATTGTAACATGATTTCACCACCTTCAGTTCTCCATGGGTTAACCTTCTGTGCCATTGAGGATGATCCTGATTCCTTTTCCGTGGGGGTTTTCACTATAATCCCTCTACTACAGTAATCCCAAAAATCAGATGCATATTTTTCCAGAAGATCGTTCACCCTTATCATTGCATCAAAAAGCTTGATGTTTCTATGATTGAAACCGTCTTGATCTGTCATCTTATCCCAATCAAATCCAAGGCTCTCTACAAACTTTCTGTTAAAATGTGTCCAGTTGTGATTAGGGTATGTGGTAGCAAGTCCTGTGTTATTCCCAACAGGTCCGCCAAACTTTGCTTCCAGTTTGTATGGACCACTTTCATAGAAGTCTTCATCCAGTTTCTTTCCAAGGCCAACTGCAAAATTTGCGAAGATCTTCTTCCATGTTGTTAGTACTGCGTATTGGCCATGTGTCTGGCCTGCAACTAAACCTATTGGATTCTCATCCTTGCCTGTTAAGTGTGCTTTTTGAATAAACATATTCTCCATGTCCAACATGAGAGGCATGTAGATATCATGCAGGTAGTCCTTCACCATTGAAGCAAATACGGGAGAGTTGATGTCATTCGATGTCAATGCATAATGGAATGCAGCTTGAATCATATCTGAATCAAATCCAAGTTCAGCTAGTTTGTAGGCCCCTACGCGCATCATAGCAACAACATCCTGGTGGGTTATGCCATCTGTCATTTCCAAAAGCTTGAATAACTCATCATTATAAAGACCTCCATCAGATTCTTCAATAGATAGACTCCGTATCAGTTTTTTCTCACCTTCATAAAATTGACGTGGTATAACCTTTCTTTTGGAACCTGTATAATCATGTAATTCGTCACCCAGTGCTATCAGGTATTCCCCTTCAACTCCCAATCTTCTCCTGTGCCATTCCCTTTCAGAGGTAATCCTTTCAAGGGCTTGTGTGTATTTATTATATCTTCCCCATAAGGGAGATGGAGAATACATCTTTCTTCTATCATTTTCTGTGACTTCTATGCTTTCGATATCGGCTTTAGTAATTCCTATCTCGTCTAGAGGATCAGTCATAATATACCTTTGAATGTAAATTTTAAAAATCTGATTTGTAATTTAAAGAAATGATACATAAATAACACATGCTCCATTAGCTCAGTCGGTACTTCTCTACTTTTGTAGAAAAGCGGTACAGAGCGCTGCGTTGGTAAAAAACCTTTTCAAAAGGTTTTATCCAAAATCCAGAAACGCAGAGGTCCCGGGTTCAACTCCCGGATGGGGCTTTCATTTATAAAAACCCAAACCATAACAAATTATAATACTCAGATGCACATACAGTGGGATCGTGAGGTAATGGCATCCTGGCGGGCTCCAGATATCATCTGGAGACTTGATAAAGGTTTTTTGACCTTCCCTTTCCGTTAACGCTTTTGCGTATTCGCGCGGGAAAAGGGTTAGATGATAGAAAGAAACCTGTCTATGGGGGTTCGACAGCCCATGACTTAGATTTCATCTAAGTCGGTCGAAATTCCCCTCGGTCCCACATTTTAATATACAGGATCTATCTGCACGTAGGCTCCCTTTGATTCTACCTTTATGAAGTAGTTGCCTTCTACTATAGGCATGGTCCCATTCAGGGGTACTGTGCTGATGCCGAAAACATCAGTCTCATAGCCTGCATTCATGCGGAAGCTTATAGTCTCGTTTGTCACGTTAACCCACTGGACGTATCTGGGTATGTACACGTTTATCTCCACGCTTGCAGGAGGCCCCTGTGAATAAACAAGCTCTGCAGCATCTATCACCTTTCGGGCTGCATTCTTCCCGTAGGCGTAGTTTATCTCGTTTGTCGCTTCCTGATTAACTGTGGACATGTATGCCCAGACAGGTATGATGAAAAGTAATACAAGGCTTATGACCATCATGTATTCAAGTGCAGCTTGCCCTTTACGTGCAGACATATAATAGAATTGGTTGAGCGTGTATAAATTAGATAGCTCTGCCTGTAATAATAAAAATAAAAAAAAGAGAAAGGGGTGAGGCCTCACTTTCTACTTAATATCAGCTTAGATAGCTGCGCCGCTGAGTGTACCTGTGTCCTTCTGGGATAGTGTACCGCTGCCAACCGTGTATGTAATCTCAACCTGCACTGAATATGCGTTACCTGAAGCTACAACACCATTTCCTATGAATGCAGCGCTTGTTGATGATTGTGTTGCGCCAACAGCTATATTGTAAGGGACACCAACACCAGTCGCTGTTTCACCGTTAACTGTGTAATCTACAGCTGTTACTGTAACTGGTTGACCAACAGCGTTCTTTAAAACTGCAGTGAATGTGACCGCAGTTGAATCGTATTGCCATTCTGTCGGACAACCCAGGTTTGCGAACCCTGAACATCGTGTACCTGTTGGAGGGCTGAATATTCCCAGTGCGAAAAGTGCAGCAGCGACTATAACTACAATTAGTATAGCCCACCCGTATGTCATTAGATATTCCATTGCTGCTTGTGCTTTTAAGTTTTTCATTTGTTACACCATATCAATTTTTATTAATTATTGGTTGAGCACCTTTATATATAATTTTAATAGTTTTTGGAACTAAAAAGGTGATCCTCCGGGTATGACCACGCCGAATAAAAGTGTTATGCCTACACGCGCAAGGAAGAACACGCCCAGTGCGCCTATGACAAACAGAGGCAGGTATTTTATACCGCTCTTTGCATTGCCGCTGCTTATCAGTCCTATTATGAAACTGCCGAATGTTGTGGTTATGATTATGGATATGATGGAGAATATGAACAGGAAGTCCTCGGAAACAGCGACTGTTCCAAACCTGAGAAAAGAACCTGTGCTTGCCAGGTCAGGCACGCTGACTCCAGCACCGAGATGTGTTATAGTTCCTATAAGAAAAGTGGATAAGGCATAAAGCGCTGGTGCACCCAATATCCCTGCAAACCCTACAAATATTATATACACCATGATGTTTGACTGGACCTCCTTCTTGATCACGTCAATCCTTCTCAGGTCCTCTGCGTTCTCCTCTAGCAAGGTGGCAAACTGGCCTCCTGACCTGGTTCCCTCCACAATAAGCTTCATTGTCCTGTCTAGTATGTCGGATCTTATATACTCCGTGACCTTCATCAGGCTCTTTTCAAGTGACTCGCCAGTTATGATCTCCTTTCCGACCTTCTTTATGGCTTCAGATAATGGACCAAACTCAGGCCGGGCACTAAGCAGCAGAGCCCTGCTAGGTATGTAACCTGCTCTACTGTTGGCAGCCATCAGCTGCAGAGCGTCTGGAAGTATGCCCTCAACGAATTTAGATCTCCTGTCAACTGCAAGCATCAGGAATCCGCTGAGCAGCACAAACATTGCAACACCTGAACCAACACCTATAATTATCATGTACTGCCCGCCGATGACAAAGGCACCTACAACACCTACTATTATGCCAAGAATAACAGCTGTGTCTATGAAGCTGTTCACACTCTTCTTGCTGCCTGAAAACACCAGCTGGTCCTGAACCCACTTCTTGTACGGTCTTGGAGCTAGTTTATGAAACATATTATACACCCGGAGGCCTCTTGGATTTTATGAGACCTGTGAACATGAACTGGAAGATTGTTATGAAGCCTAGGATGCCTACGAGTATCAGCTCAACGTTGAATATCGTGCCTACGAATGAGAACAGTACAAGCAGGAATATTATTCCCAGGGTTGGGAAGATAACTACGAGGACCATGTAAAACAAAGCAAGCGGATTGAGCTGGGCCCCGTACTTCTTGATTGCCACCCTCTGTTCTAGAACAAGGTTATCCACGATGTTCTTAATGGTGTCGCCTATATCTGACCCGCTTTTCAATGCATTTATCATCTGCCACAAAATACGCCTGAAGTAGAGTGATGAATTGGCTTCTGCCAGAACCTCCAGGGCCTCTATCTCCGATTTTCCCGTATTGATCTCATTCACAGCATTCTTAAAGACCACTGAGATAAGGCCGTAATTACTTCTAGCTATGGAGACCATGGAATCGTAGAGCGTGATTCCTGATCTGACCTGAACCAGCAGGTGATGCAGTGCAGGAGGAAGATGGCTTTCTATGTCACGCGTGTTTTTATTGACAAACAATCTTGGATAGAGGGACAGGTAAAAGAAGACAGCAAAACCTACTATGAATCCAAAGAAGATACTCAGTAATAGTGACTGAGAGAATATGAGCTGCCTTATGCTTACAACGTAAAACAGGACGAATACAATGACACCGTAAATCATGGAGCTGAGGAATGCGACTGACATCCATTCACGCGGCTCCATCTCTATTTTTGCCTGCTCTAACTGGAATTGGAGCCCGGGAAACATCCTTGAGAGATTTTCTCCAATACCAAGAAACCTTTTAGTTACTTTCTTTGCCTTATCTATGGATAAGGGCACAAATGGTATTCTCTTCATTTTACCTCTAATCACTTGTAGCTTTCAGCGTGCCTTTTCTTACCTGATTAAGTATTTCTTCCTCATCTGTGTAATATCTAGAAACAATGTTACCTATAATGTTATTATCAAGTACGTTGTTTTTCCTGAACCACTCCAAAATCTCCGCCTTCTCCTTCATGTTCCTATCTATTTCCCTTTCATCCATTCCAGAGAACATCTTAAGTTCTTCCAATGCTCGCCTGGATTTGCCGTATTTTGTAATCTTATCAGTTGAAGGAGACCACCTATATAACGTGTTTAATTCAATCTTCATCTCATCCAAGCCAGCGCTTATAAGCTCTGTAACCTGTATAACCCTTCGAATATCTCTGCGTCTGTCCCTGTGCATAACCACTATCAACTGCAGCGCATTAAGCATAGCCACAGGTATGTTTATTGGGGGATTTGTCAGCCTAACATAAGCCTCTTCTGCGGTGTTAGCATGAAGTGTGGAGTATACAGAATGTCCTGTATGAATGGCCTCGAATAATACTTCCGCTTCCCTCTTTCGCCTGATCTCACCGACGATCACTCTGTCAGGTCGCATCCTAAGGGCGTTGATTATCAGCTGAAGCATGGTTATCTCACCCTTGCCTTCTGTGTTGGGAGGTCGCGTGGTCATTGGTATCCATTGCAGGTACTTTGGAAGCTGCAGCTCTCTTGTATCCTCTATGGATATCAGGCGATGATTTGGTGATATGAAGCATGCCAGTGCGTTAAGCATCGACGTTTTACCGCTTGCAGTTCCGCCCGGTATGATTACATTCATCTCGTACTGGATTGCAAGCCACAAAAAAGCTGCAATCTCTGAGCTTATTGTTCCATTCCTCAAGAAATCTGTTATAGTCCAGGGCCTTCGCGCAAACTTCCTGATTGTGAGCGTGTTACCTATGGAACTGATGGGAAACAATGTGGCATTTGCTCTGTCACCGCTGGATAAATAAGCATCCATGAGGGGGCTAAGATGGCTTATCTGGGTTCCCACCCTTCTTCCTATAAGTGCTGCGTAGTTGTATATCTCTGTCTCAGACGCTATAGGCACATTGGTTTTCAGCCAGCCCAAATTTCTATGGTAGACCCATATAGGCTGTTTGGCACCATTGATAACAACCTCTTCAAGGTTTCTGTCCTGCAGCATGATCTCAATAGCACCCAGGCCAAGGGACTTGTGCAAGAGTATTCCAGAAAGGATGTTTATGTCCCTTTCAGACATGTCTGGCAGCTCCTTTTTTAACAGAGGCATTGCCTTGTCCTTGAAACCTATTTTAAGCTTGTTAATCTCTTCAGGATCCAGAACCTCAATAGGCTTGACTATGAGATCTGCGAGCATCTTCTCTCTTATATCATCAAGCACAGCTCTTGTGGCCTCTTCCACCTTTGGGAAACTAAGCTTGTATATGGGGACGAATTCCTTTGGATCCTTTAATATTTCTATCTTGGTTGGAACATAGTCTATGGTCAGTTCGTATTTTTCCATCACCTTATTCTTCCCGTCCTCAGTCTTCTTTGCTTTCGGATTCATTTACTTCCCTTCTTCCATCTCCATAGTTTGAGTCTTGAAGATTTTTTCAATGCAACTAAAACCACGACAACTATTACTATGATTATTATTACACTTAATTCAAAATAAAGCTCACTGCTTGTAGCAAGTGTTGTGATATTTTCTATAAAGGTCTTTATGTTGTCTGCAAAGTTGTCCAGGACAGGAATTCTTACAGGCAGCCTGTCTGTTAGCAACGCTGCGAAGAATATTATTAATAGTCCGATTATCAGTATAGCTATGCCACCCTTTTTGGAACTCTTTTTTTTCACGTCTGATATCTTGATGGCCTTAGCAGATTTTCTCTCCTTTTCTGTTTCTGTCTTCTTCTCCTTTTTATTCTTCTTCCTTTCCTCTCTGTATCCTACAACCATTAAAGCGGGCTTGCCGAAAAGCGGGTAGTGTAACTCTATAAGCTTATGTTCTTCTAGTATCTTTGCCCATTCCTCGATTAATACATAGTCCAACTTGAGTTCATTGGCAATCTTCTGTATGGAGATCTTCTTGTTTGAATCCACGAGATGCAGCAGCTTATCTGCGCCAGTTTCTATGAGTTCATCTAATGTGTATTTTTTCAAAATAGGATCCTTTTTTTCATCCCTTTTTGTAAAACTATCTATATTCTTGAAAGGCTTAGCTGTGGCAGCTGGTTTAGTCTCAGGTTTTTCAGAAGGTATACTCTCAGGCTGAGGCTGTGAAACCTTAAACAGACCTTCCCTCTTGAGTCTGATTATAGAGAACTGAACATCCAGTTTGGTAAGATTCAATTCCTTGCTTATATCCTCTACCTTCTTGCCCTTCGTAAGCATCTCCAATATCTTTTTGTCGTTTTTTGTTACCTTCAAGATTTCACCCCGTATTAGATGAAATAACATTCCCCTGCTTCTTTGCATGCTGGATGGGAGAATATTTCATCTTTACAATATTCGAAGCTTGTTATGTTTGAGTATATTATTATTGTACTGTCGTCTATTATACATGATGCATCAGATTCATTGTATCTGCCATTGAACACTGTTCCTATTACATGGTATTTATATACCTTCATGCCGCTTTGCATGTTTGTTATAACCTCTGTAATGACACATTCCATGTCACTTGTGCATGCACGGCATATATGCTGCGTCTGATCGCATGCCGGAACAGGGTTGTTGCAGTCATTGTTGTAATGTTCTATATTAAATTGTGGGTTTTCTTCTGTATAAAAATATCTGCACGATGTTTCTGGGGTAGTTATATCCACTATCTCTGGGCTGGAGTCAGAACCGCCCTCTTGCGCGACTGTGCCTTCAGAGCTTATTCCATTCTGGGTCACGTTAACCTTCCAGCATGAGTAGTTATATGTTACACAGTCATCATCACATATCACACACTTCTCCTGAAGTGTGATATCCTCTACAACAGCATCACCGCCAAGATTTTCTTGTATGACGGTTGTAATCATACGTCTTGTTTCTTCATCCACCATTTTTTTAGCTTTCGGTTGTATAGGTTCCTGTGGAGTCAGGCCGATAAACATGACAATAAGAATTACTACTACAATCACGCCAATTATTACCTTTTTCATAACCACCTAACAATTATTTTGTACGAGTTCACTTAAGTTGTATTTCATACCCTGCGTGCAGTTCAGCCTGAACCAGCTATAGGTTGATTCAAGCAGCCTTACTGGATATCCGGTGTGAACTGCACTGTCAAAGTAGAGATAGTCAATAGATGTTTTATCATCGTCTACCGGGCTTTGATGAAAGCCTATGGATTTCATTTCCTCCACATTTACGAAACTCTCCAGGCCATTCGCTGTTTCAGTCAATCTGCCTTCGAGCCTGTCCAGGAAGTCAGGACCTGATGTAGCGAACGTCGAGTAATATCCGCTGCTTATGACATCCTCTATTGGAAGCATCCATACTCCTGTTATTTCATCCAGGTAAACCTTCTCATAACCTGTGTCATTCACTAGTTTGGAAAGCATGACAACAGCATTAGACGCATCAAGCATGTAGCAAGTGACACCTGGTATCCCATTATCCTCTGATATTACGCCTCTCCATCCTACGGTTGCTGCTGATGTCGTTTCATTCACGAGTATCTTAGAAGGGTCTGGTACGCTGTCATCAAAAGTGAGATTCCCGCTGCAGTTGCCTGTTGTAGTGCCACTATACACCTTTAGTGCTTGGAAAGGGTATGGAGATTTTGTAACCCTTTTGGATGCCAAACCCCCGGTTTCCAGCACAACTATTGGATCTTCAAATCCTTGAGCAGAGATTAAGATAGTTTTGGTTCCGTTCTTATCAACCCGGCTTTTATTTGTCCTGTCAGCCACAGTAACCTCGTAGTTTAAAGTTGCAAGTATGTTAAATCCGTCATAGTTCGTCACTTCTAGGTTTGAGTAGTTAAGGGTTTTGTCGAAATTAATTCCAACTGAAAGTATCTTATCCCTCCATACTGGAAGGGTGTTGTTGAACATAATTATATTGATCTCATTGTCATAGCTTCCATTTGTCATAAGCTCAACCATATGACCTTTAGCGTCTGTTACATACTGCCCTGTCTCATTCTGCAGCAGGACATTCATCATAGCTAATAATGATCTCCTTCCACCGGTCTTGATCGCCCTATTAAAATCCCCTGTTATGATGCTTTCAGTTTGATGTATTTGATCTGATATGATTTTATCTATGGTGTTCTTATCAGCCTGCTGGAGTGATATGATGTTTACTAGGATGAATATGACGAGAGGTATGATTATCAAAATCACAATGAATGAATATATTTGGCCCTTTCTCATACCCATACCCTTATCTCAAGCTCTGCTGGACCCCATAAGGACTGTATGCCCTCTATGGAGCTTGTCTTGAATTCTACATCTGTTGTTATCTGAAGATCAATGGGATTGGTCTGGTTTATTCCGTCATAAGGATCCCCGGCAGTTCCATCCCCGTAACTATTAATATTTGTGTCAGAGATGAAATTCATGTTGTTCAGCAGCCTCATGAATGCATCATCAACAGAGTCATTTATAGGATCGAATATGTCTGTACCGTCGCCAACAACCACGACAGCAGAGCCGTCGTAAACATTATCCCCGTTGTAGTCGTAATAAACAGTCACAGTGCACCCATCTGCCTTGGGGAAGACATCACTGTAACCTTCTAGGTTTATGCCCTTTATCCTCAGTGTGTAGATCACGCGGCTGTCCGGAGAACCGCCGGATCCGTTGAGTGGATTGAGTCCTGTCCCAAGCTTGACTGAGTTGTTTTCACCTATGCCCACGTAGTTTGTTGGTATCTGGACTATGAAAGGATCACCCATGAGTATATAGTCATCCGAGTAGTCAGCAAGCCAGTATATGAGATTCCATTGGGGATTGCTTTCATTTTTCACATATAACCTGTCTGTCCAAAATGCAGACGAGTATGAAGTTATCTTTGAGTCCACCACCTGGGTTTTGTTTGGGGTGAAATACCAGCCTTCCTTTGTTCCTGTTATATTGTCGGTTATGGTATCAGCTCCTGTAGAATCATTAAGTTTTGGATTCTCAAATGTGAGCGTCACGTCACCGAAATCTGACGGTTCTATGGTTGATATATAATCAAACTCCAGATACGAATCATTATAAAGAGTGTTGTTAAGGGAGACGTTTCCTGTTATATTTATAGCCTGTGCAGCGAAGGTCAGGTTAACCATGTCCTGGGCAATCTGCTGGTATATATTTATCAGCTCATCAGCATCATTACTTGCAAAGTAGTGCGTTGGATCATCGCATGAGGCAATGCCCTGCATTGTTGCCGGGTCACCATTATTACCAAAAGCCACAGCATATATGCTTATATTAAACGAGTCATGTGCTTCACATGCCTTGGCTATGGCCTCTTGGGAAGGCGTTGCTGTTCCTGTGACTGTAGTACATGATCCGCTTCCATAACTTGCACAATCCCCAACCTTCGTGTTTGCCTGTCCATCACTCATCACAAGCATTGATTTGAACCTGTTATAATCATATTCCTCATCACTTAGCCTGACGGTTAAATTTACATTCCTGAAGCTCCACTGGTCATTACCCTTCGTTTCAATCCTCATGCATCCTTTCTGCGTTCCTCCCGTGAAGGAGATGTTGTTTTTTCCGTTCTGAAGCCACGACACCGGAATATCGAAAATCATATCCTGCCATTCGTTCGTTCCTGACCATTTCTGGAAGTCTATCCTCCCTATGTGGTGCCCATTCACGAATATGCAATCATAATACGTGGGATCAACATCAACTGCCTCAAACTCGATGTAGGCAGACTTAATTCCGGTTGTGTTTATGTCAAACGTGATGTTTATCACGTTCCCTGTTTGCCCGACTGTGCCATTGGTTATCCCTCCTGCTATGTTGTCAAACTTGAACGAGCCCCATTCAGGTCTCTCACTTCCTATAAGCTTCCCTCCCAGTTCAAGGTAGTAAAATCCAGGTCCGTCTACCCATTCAGTGATATTCTGTGTAAAGAATTCTGCAATATCATCATCAGGATCATCACTGTTGCCTATCTCAGGCGTGGTATCCCCTATCCTGTTTGAAATCTCCCATCCAATCGCGTGGGGGCCTGAATACGGGCTTATCCAGTTTCCCTT
>Ga0210057_1005942_pt1 | contig 15417 bp, 7 predicted proteins | sample CryGeyCG2114_010_2_FD_183968 | JGI IMG/M metagenome (GOLD analysis project Ga0210057, IMG submission 183968) | Groundwater microbial communities from aquifer - Crystal Geyser CG10_big_fil_rev_8/21/14_0.10 (SPAdes) (version 2) | ecosystem: Environmental > Aquatic > Deep subsurface > Groundwater ... | reverse complement strand
TCTTTTCGATTTCCGAATCGATGACCCATTCAATCTTCTTGATGTTCAGGGCGTTATCAAGAGCACCACCGAAATCATGCATAATATGAGACGTAGTGCCAATGCCGATTGTCTCATAGGTAGAGGTGTCACCATCATAGCAATTAGTGGCTTCTCCCAGGCGTTCATTGATGGGAGACATTTTGAGGATCAGTCCGCCAGTGTAATTGTCGGCAAACAGAAAATCTGCCACATGAACTGAAAATGAAATGCTACGATATTGAGCAGTATCCATCAACCATACGTAATCAGCAGTTCCGCCGGGGGCTTGAACCTCTGGAGTGCTGTCAAAGCCTCCTGAAATGTCAGTATACTTGAAATTGACTGTATAGATGTATTGAGCACCAGTTTCCCACCAAGACATGGTGAAAATATCTCCAGCAACAGGATTGTCAATGTCTACTCCATCGCCTTCGACAATATCCGTAAACGTGTCAACAATTTCAGTTGTCAGGGCGACACGTTTTGCTTTGATATCCTGGATGTTCGAGCTATCTGTTCCCGTGCCACTGAAGATGTAGTGGTAGAAATAGATCTCAAATCCAACGAACCTATATTTTCCTACTGCCATTGTGTTCCCTTATACGTTATCCTCTGAAATGTCTTCTACGAAAACATTCAACTCGTAGACCTTGATACCTCCAGCCGTTTCATCCGGCTTGATGGTAACGTTGACTTCAGGTGCGGTGGTATCCTTGACAACATCATCGTATGCGTGCGTCTTTCTGCGATTATAGACATTGCCAACTTGTGTCAATTCTCCCGATGCTACAATTGTATCGATCAGATTGACTCTGTTTGTTGTTACAACATCTCTATCAAAAGTACCCATGGCATTCAATGCGAAGTCCTTTGATGTCGAAGATGAATATCCAGCGAAGCCACCACTGTCAGCAATAGCCGTCAAGTTGGTTGTATTGTAGGCTTGAGGTGTATCATCATCATTAAAGCCAACGCAAATAAGGCTCGAACCGCCATCCCTGATGAGTTCAGCCGTTGCAGCGGAGTTTGTCTGGATTGACGCCGTGAAGTTTCCGTCGGATAGGATTAGAACATATTTCTCCAATGTTTCGTTGCGAGCGACACTTGTGCCCAATATACTCTGAGCATGAAGTAACGCATTATCCATCGATGATTCTTGAAGGCCAACGCCAATGGCATCTAGGGCCGTATAAACATCAATCTTATCGCTCGAATAGCTGAGGGCGATACCTGTTGCAGGGTAGCCATTCGATTCGTCTGTTGTCACAATAGCAATATTGTCGTAGTTGATGTTCTTGTTCAATCTAAGTTCATCCACTATATCTTTGGCCAAATCAATCATGTTAGTCAATTGTCCAGAAGTTGTTCTCATTGCATTGTCAATTATCAGAACGACATCAATATCTGTGATATTGTTGGAGATGCTGCCAACCTGCCCAGATGAATAGATGTCTTCATTCCAAGCGGCCGAAGCCAAAATTTCCACAACGTCCGAAGGATAGCTTGCATCTGAGACCCAGGAAATCGCCGAGGTGCTGTCCAGCCGATAGCTTCTAGGATTGAGATCTGATATTGTGTCAAGTTCTTTGGAGATCTCAACTGGTTTCACCATCGCAATCAAGCTATTTCGGCTTTCCATCAAGTTCTGGATTTCTGAACCATTGGCGAATGCTGCCATGTAAGTCCAGCTTACCGTGTTGGTTTGATATGGACTGAGATTTCCACCTGTGTACAATCTGACAGCCTTCCAGTCACCCTTGACTTGTTTTTCTGTCTGTTCTGTTTTTCCAAAGATGATGCTCTTATTAACGGCAGCCTCGCTGAGCCATTGTTTCTGACTCAAGACTGGCAAAATGCTATCATTGACGTATAAGTCAACATTAGTATTTTTGACAGCCAAGCGATAGGTGTTCATATCTGTGACATCAAAGGCTTGGTTGGTCTTTCCAGCAACTCTGATATAGTCAATGGTGATAATTGCGTCGTCTGTGGGTTCAATGAGAACACGAATGTCCGTGACGGTATCATTCCATCCAGGATTGAAACGGAAAGTTTTATACACATTGTTGTTTGAAATCACAAAAGTGTACTGTTTCTCTCGGATGAATGGCTCATTGGTCGCGGATCGCCATTGCAAATAGAAGCGGACCTGATCATAGCTGAATTCCTGGGCTTTCATCTTGATTTCGAAGAATGCGTTATCATCTCCAGTGAAGTCCAAATTGCTGATTTGGAAATATGGATATTCTCCAAGCTCTAATGTCTTGACCTTCAGGGAAATAGCATCGTCCGGGTTATCAGGATAAGTGATGTCAGTTGGATCTTCTTCAAGAAGATTATAGAAAGCCAGGTTTGAATCATAGACCAAATCATCGTCATCAAACTCTTCTTGGAAGAAATAAGTATCCTGCAAAGTTCCTGTATTAACATCTGTCAAGCTGATATCATAAGTGTCTGCGCCAGTTGCGAGTGTTAATCGCTGTTTGGACATCCTCAATTCGACATCATAGGTTCCGTCCTCGACACGCATGACTTGATAGCCCTCTTCGTCTGGCCCCAATTCTTCGATGGCCATCTCCCATTCGAGAGTGTATCCTGTTGAGTTGCTAAGGTTGTCGAAAATGGACAGACCATCTTCATTGGTCAGATAGAACTGAGCAATGTCTCCTGTGTCTGCCTCAATATTAACCGTGTAATAATCAACCAAACCAAGAGTTGTATTGATATGGCTTTCTATGGCAACTCTTGAAGATTTAGTCGGATTAGTTCTTCCTAGCGTTTCGTAATATCTCCAGTCACCAAGATCTGTGAAGAAATTCTCAGAGGTTTCAAAGTTCAATGACCATTCTGAACTCTTTGGCTGCTCTTCATCTTGCTCATTGTAGTAAAATATTGAAGAGCCATTTGTTCCAGCAAACAACTTGTTGCCAAATTCCTTGAGGCAAGTGACTTTCGTTCCCGAATGATCAGCAGAAACAGTGCTGAGCAGGTGCAGACCCACAGTTTCTTCTTCTGATGTTCCGGTTTCATCCAGCGTTCGTCGGTACTGATAGATAGCTGAATTAGCTGCCATGCCGATCATCAACTTGTCATTATATGAACCCAGAGATAGAACATGCATCTGGTCTACGAAGTCATAGGCCGTTCCATTAACAGTGACAGAAGCAGCATTAACAGTTGACAATGAGGTCCAGTTGTAAGCAGAGATTGCTGCGTTGCCACCATATCTCCAAACTTTCGGTATATTTAAAGAACCAACGTACAAGAACTGTCTTGTCTCGTGTCTAAATTGGTGGACAGTCATGCAAGAGACTGGGAGTCTTGTCACAGTCAGACTCGGAGCTGTCCCTGTTGTATTCGTCAAGGTGTATTCCAATCGAAGCTTCACACCATTGTAGCTGTAAATGTTACCACTTTCGAAACCTAGATAGAGTTTATTGTCGTATTCTTGCATGCAAGTGCAGATGTTCTCGCCTTCAGAACTGAATTGATAGAGCAAAACAGAGGTCGTTGTCAATCTATAGAGGCGACAGACATTTTCTTCTGTGTTCGCCGTAACAACATCTGTAATCGCTAGTGGGCTGTTGAACAAGATTGCATTGTTTACTGTGTCTCTTGTCCAGTCTTCATTTAAGCCTTCTGTTTGAAGGATACCATTGACATAGACATAAATCGTTTCATTGCTATTGAGTGATTGAACAACGTCGTATTCATCTCTCAACACATAGGCCGTCAAAGCATCCTGGCCGCTAAGACTGATGGTGCTGCCGGTCAGGCTCGTGCGGGACAGGTTGACGATGGTTGTGTAATACAAGGCTGGCAAGCCCAAAACTGTCAAGCTGGCCATAGCTGTCACGATTTCATCTTTATCTGTGTGCTTTTCCTTCAAAACATGTCGCCACGCTGCTTGATCGGCATTGTCGGCATAGTCTCTAAATTGGAAGGTGAGCGTTTTAACACCGTCGCTTGCTCCCAAATCTCGAATGAGATTTCTGGAATAGGGCATCCAACTGGAGAAAATCAGATCACCATTGCTATCGTTCTCAAGATCAACATTATAGCGCATATCCTTGACTTCAGAAGTGGCATCTAGGGCATAAAGACTGACATTTGCTTTTTGTTTGTTGATGATCAACTTTTCATTCGGATCTGTTGCCACGCTTGCGTCGCCTTCGATGCGGACTCGTGTCAAATATGGAGATTGAGTGTCAATCACGAATTCATAGTCAAGATAGACTGTTAGCTCGTTGGTTTCAATCAGGTTTCCAGCATAATCTTGGACTTGAGCAAAGATTCGAATAGTTTCAAAGCTGTTCTTATTATGGACCCATTCATGATAAACTCTATTGTCAAGGTCACTGTCAATCCATGGTTGCCAAAGACCGAATTTAACATTTCCGAAATCATCGAAATATCCAATGCGGAAACGCCAAACTTCAGAGCCAAATCCAGCCCATTTATCTGTAGCGTCAATATACAGCGGTTGAGCGCGTCGAGTCACCGCACCCGCCGAAGATAGAGCAGGAGGATCATATGGACTGGCAGGATCCCAAGGAGCCTGATTATCAACCCTCAGGTTCGATGAAAGCTGACTGAATTCAGAAATAAAGTGAGCGTTTGAATATGCCCCAACAAAAGTCTTCTGTATCTGATCGTTGATGATAGGCTTTTCATTGAGATAAAAATCTCTATAGACCTTGAACCAAAGATTACTATTTCTGTCATCCCAAGTTCTTGTCTCAATGTTCCAAACCATACAGGTATCATCTGGAACATTTCTTACGGGTTTTGACTTGTCGTCCTCTGAGGACTTAAGGAAAATGTCCAAGACATCTTCGCTATTGTCTTCGTAGTCATATTTTCTTGTCGTAGCGCTGTAATCAGTGGGCTGAGAAGAGGCAAGCTGAGGATGGGTGATGATCATCCAATACTTCGTGTCAAATTCTAGTTCCATAGGAGGATCAAAGATGAAGTTGACGTATTCTAAGCCTTCAGAAGCCTTTCGGAAGGAAGCTCCGAGAACATTTTCATCGAAGAGTTCGATGTCTGTATTCGGCCTGAATGTTTCTTCAGTCTTGTCATTGATATAAACTGCCTTGGACGCGACGCCCGCATCTGGGCTCCCTCCATCATCGGGGACAATGACCATTCGCATTCTATATTGGCTGTCTGTATGCTCGTATTTCCTGACAGTGATACATGAAATTTTGGCTGTGCTATCTTTCAAACTGTAAGATTCAAGCGGACGCGCCTCGTCGCTTGGAATGACGAACGATTGAGCGACGTGGGGCGAAAGAGCATTCAGAGCGACTTCCCCGGAAGCATCGAAAGTTTGCTTGGTCCAAAGGTATTTTCCGAAAACAGCATCGTCATCTTGGAAACTGCCTTCATGTTGCAACCACCAGGAAACTGATTCTGGAGAAACAGGAACAAGCGAGTTATTTTCGGTAGCTGCAACCCGGACGTTGTTGAGCATCAAATTCTGAGTTCCAGTGTCATACTTTTCTCGGATGCCCCAATATGGATACAAGAAATCGAAAGTTCCGGCGACCTGCATGTTAGCAGTCAAGGTGTAGAAAGTTACCAATTCCTTCTTGCTGAGACCTGTGCCTTGATAAATCGTCACTACATCATAGGCTCCGGTATCAGCAGAGGTCGTCACGGACACGTCGCCGTTCGCTGCTATTTTGAGACCGGAACTGACAGTCTGGGTGTCTCGGGCGATTTGAATAGTGATCGAACCCTCTGTTTCAAGACTGATAGCATAGTTTCCGGTATCAACATTATATACCTGATTTCTCGTAACACTTGCAGCCGCGAATTTGCTAGACGCATAGGTTGTATCTCCGTTGTTAAAAGCTACATGGAAGAAGTTCCGACTAGTAAAAGCAATTTCGCCCAGAACATCGTCGCTGATATCAATGGCTGGTTTTGCATAAGGTAATAAGTATCCATAGGTCTTGGCGGTAGTCGATTGAGCAACTTTTTGGCCCAAAACACCTTCATATCCTGCCACAGTTGAAATGTTGGCGGTGTTATCCTCTTCGCCATAGGTGAACGCAACTGATCCCAAATCTGGGTCATAATGACCAGCGTAAGGATTGCCAGAAACAGGCCCAAAGACATCGTGGATCGATTTCTTCCAGAAACCATTGACCGCATCGTAGTAATTGGTATTTGCGATGGGGTCATAGACCAAGCGCTCAACGGTTGCTTCATTGTATGTTCGATATGCCGGTTTGAAATTGCTGATGCCAAAATAGATCTCAAGATTTCCATCGATGGCCTGATCGTCCAGTACGTATTCAAACTCTATGGTCTGATTTGCACTTCTAATCTTATCAACAGCGAGAGGATTGCTTTCTCGCATACCCGCCTGAATGCTAGGAGGAATGTTGGTATTCGCACTATCAACCCAATCACTGTTGCCACTCCATGGAGACAAACCTTCATACCATTGCCACTCTGAACAAACCCAATGGTCCTTGCTGAAAGATCTAGCATTAACCATTAGGTTGATGGCTTTGCGCCAGTAAACAACGGAAGAATTGCTGAGACCCTGAACGCCCGTGTAATTCCGACGGTCTCCATCTGGCGGGTCGTAATCCTGGCCGATATTACCGGACGTATCCGTAATCGAAACTGCTCTCTGAGTGTATCCAGCCGTTCGATCTTCGTTAGCAAGATTCGAGACAACGATGCCGTAGCACAGAACATCGTCTGGATTTTGCACAACTTGATCGCACCAGTTGATTTCTTTGTCTCCAAGAGAATAGGTTGCCTGAGGGGCCAAGAGATAGAACTTACAGTTTGTATCGTTGTCAAGAACGACATATGTATGTTCTGTCTTTAGGTAGTAATCGCTGTCGCCGCCATTGAGAGATAGATCCAAAATATCTGTGTATTCAACAATTCTCTCATCGTATTCAAGACCTTCTATTTCGTTGTACAGATAGAGATCATCCTCCAGAGACAAATCAACAGTTTCTCCTTCCTCCGGGGTGATCTTCAAATTCCAAAAGGAGAAGGACGAAGCATGACGGTCTAAATTCCTAACTCTATTGCCGAGCGCAACGTAGAAGCCCTGATTGGTCTGTGGTAGCAATTTCTTGTCAAGATATTCATCCACCAGAACGATTTCTGTTAGAACAGAATTGAGAAGAACGACCTTACTGATTTTTAATCGAGTATTCTTACCATCTTCTTCATTGCTGACGGACACAATCAGACGACCACGAATATAAGTGTCCTTTGTATAATCATCATTCCCATCATCGTCTTGATCACCGATGATCGTTTGAACGGTCTCTTCAAGGTCATAAACCATCTGGTAAACTTCTTCGGTGTAATCAATGTCTCCCCTATTCCTGTAGAGTTTAATATTGTTGTCGAGATCTATTGAAACCCTAATGAAATCTGTAGGATTGAGAAGCCCTAAAGTGTAATTCCTGACGGGATCTACCGTGCTGTGCTGGAAAGCATCCGTTCCAACGATGACGTATAATTCGCCCTCATCGTAGTCTTTCATTTGGGCCATATTGTAGTCGATCTCAACATATGCGCTATCATCAAAGGTTGGATCGGCATACATGATATCCTGGCCGACCCAAGCAGCATAACCAGACGCAGGATGATCGGCTTCTCCTCCGAGAAATGGCGTCCCCTCCTGGGAAGTAAAGATACTGGATGTGATCAAGAAATTGTTAGTCAGGGCGCTTGTGCCATTGATGAATGTTGTAGAGGTTGTGTCAGCCGCAGCCGTCAGAACGTGCTCAGCATTATCAGGAGTATATCTGCCCACCAGGAGTTGCTTCCAGCCACCGATTGTTCCCAACAACGGAGTGCTGTTATAAACACTGTCTGTAATCGAAAGATCTTCAACGGTCAGGTTAATCTTTGAAGCAACGTTGATGTCTTCTTTCAGACTTTCATCGGAGATGGTTAAGGAATCAACATTGATCGAAGTGGTCCCGTAAGCTTCCTGATTTAGATGGCGTTCTCCAAAAGTCACAGCCCTCGTTTCACCAACAAACTTATCGACCTCTACGGTTGCCAACCTGTTATAAGTCAAGGCTCCGCTTTCTCTGAAGTAAACAGATACTTGACCTTTGTCCCAATTGGCATGAGACGAGTGTTTCAGAACGCTGTCGCTGTATAGATCGAAAGCGATACTATGATCTGGCTCTGTTAAAGTTATAAAGTAAGGGTCATCAAATTGGAAACCGCCTAGAGAAATATCGGAATCTGTGAAGTTGGCATCTTTCTCGTGAGCGTCGAACAATAATCTCCGACTGGTAATCTTGGAGTTGTCAGACTTGAAAACCTGGATTTTGGAGTCTCCATTGTTGGACGATCTTAGACCAAGGATGAGAATGTAGCGCTTACCAGGATAGAGATTGATTGCATCTTTTACTGTTAAATCCTCAGTGAATGAAGCGGCTGTCAGTTCGATTTCCGTGTAGCCAATGGTGGAAACGTAGCCTGTGCCCGTAAACATGGTTTGGACCGTATCAACTCCGTTCCAATATCCAGTTGATTCGGAAAAATCAGCATCAATCGGGATATCTTGCTCGTTAACTTCAGCAATGACGGCGCTCACGGCCACATCTTCACCAGATACTCCGATGCTCTTGAGATAAACCTTGATAGTGTCAATGCCGGTATCTGAAGCAGGAGCCACGTTCCACAACGAAGGCTCTGAAGTCTGGAACACCTGGGCAACCATTCTTTGAGCCTCATCATCCGCATCGGTCATATAGAATTCGTCTTCTGGAGCTTGGATGATACCCTCTCGATGATCGTAGAAGATGCTCAACTCTCCTGTTTTCGTGGCTTTGCCCTTGACTGAAAGTTCAAAAGTGTCCATATCCAATGCCAGATTTTTCTGTCCAACCAAAATGGTTGCATCATCTGTCTCTAGATCTTTAAGGGAGATGAAGACAAAGTTCTTAGATGAATTCTCAGAAACAACATAGCTATCAACGTTATCTGGTATGTCGCTATTTGAATCAACGAAAATGGTTTCCGTGACAGCCTCCACCGCCGCAACATCCGCTTGAAATAGTAATAAAGCAGAACTCATGGAGATCGTAGCATGATGGTCGATGTCTGCCTCAAAAAACAATGAAGCAGAAGAAATAGCGCTATCCACTTCTGCCCCAAAAGTAAGAGAAGCCCCAGAGGGCATCAGATTGTAAACATCCTGGAAGTCTTTCATGACCACGAAGAACTCTTGAGAGAAGCCTACTGGCTCTGTTCCTCCAGTGGTTGAATTGTTGATATCGTAATCAATATGAATAGCAAAGGATTTATTGGGAATCGTGTTATAGAGAGAGACCTCAGACCCCTTGAAGTCTCCACTCACACCATCTACTGATATGAAGGTAATAGCGTCGCCTGAGACTACAGCGGAACTGTTAAGATCGGTGCTTCGGATATCTATTACCACCAGATTTGAGGAGATCCGAGAGTCTGCCTGATTTTTTGTGTATTCATCGGCTATAGTAGGATCATCAAAATCTTCATCAAAAGAAGTATCTGGTCCAGAAATCTTGTTAATAGAATAATTGTCCAGACCTGAAATCAAATCTTGTGAACGATTGAAAATCCAGAAGATGTTATCTGGGACATATCCATTTTCTGTCTTGTTAAGAGCCTTCGGTTGTCCTGGGGTACTTGGTGCTGAAATCTGCCAGAGGATTGTATCTAAGAAGGCTTTAGCTGGACCATTTTCTTCCGGGAAAGTGTACTCAATACTGTCCTTTGTGTAGACGAATCGAACGTAAACCGTCTTCTCTCCCTCTCCTGCGGAAAGAGGCCAGTTCACGATATAGATCAGACCTCCATTATCCACATTTTCTTGAACTTCATCATCCGTCAAGATCGCGTGTCCGAAAGGTGCCGCGCCGACAGAGGGGACAGATCCCCAGGAGGCAAGGGTCATGTTACCAATGTAGGAAACGCGATCAATCTCTTCAATGACGTAGTAATAGTTGCCATGGTAATCCAGGACAATATACTCGGAAGAGAAGGTGTCATCGTTGGAAACATGGATTTTTGAAAGGGAGTATCCAGCAACACTTCCACCATCAGGATCATAAATCTCGGCTTTCAAAGCTATGGTTACTAAGCCATTATCAATGCCATTGCTCTGATAGAGATATGGGCCTCCGAAATTCAGGAAGTTAGCTTCATAACTGAACTGTGTAGTAGTGCTGGGGTATGTTAATCTGACAGCAATGGCCATTCCAATAAAGCCTCCGACTTTGTTATATGTCAACCGGATTCTAATTTGGTGATCACTGCTTGTCTTTCCTCCCCCAGAGAGATATAATACAAGCAGAGGAGTTAAGATGAAGAATCACCTAGAACTTACAGAAGAGATCCAGTCTGTTTGCGGCTCTCATTACCTAAACCAATTTTCACTCAATGAATCTGGAGATATTATTCTACAAAAGAATAGTGAATGGAAAATAAGGTGCTACGAATCTGTTTTCGAGTCTTTGCTAAAAGACAGTAAAACTCTCTTTCTCGATGAAATGTCAGGACTTCATTCGATTATGGCCAAAAATAAGGGTGTTGGCGAAGTTTTTGCCTCTTCTGGGAATCCAAGGCACATTCAGTTGATTCAAGATCTTTCGGAATTCAAAGGAGTTGCAGTTGGAACTATTCCTCAACCTATGGTCGTATGGGGAGAAGGGAATCCCTTGGTGGATACAGATTTCAGGGGATCATTTGACTATGTTTTCTGTGGAAATACAGGCACCTATGTTTACTACAAAAAACTTGGACAAAACTTCAAGGACGTTGTTAAATCTCTATCTTTCTATGCCAACAAAGGATTAGTCATTCAATGGCAAGATGTGGCCTGGAAAGAAGTCCCAGAGGATTACAATCTAGAATCCTTTAGAAATATATGCCTAGAGTATTACAACTCTTTCATTAAGACGATAGACGGATTGATCATTTTGGTGTAATATGGCATTTAAAACCATTGAACAAATACAAGCAGAAGATGAACAAGTCATAGAAGAGGAAGATCTTCCTGAAGATTATGACATTGTGATTTCCGCTGATCGTTTCGTTCAGGGAGATTACTCCTTGACCTCTGAGCCTAATGGGAAGCCAAACAATATCAGCCTTTTTGGAAAGAATCCACAAGGTAAAAGCATCATCGGGGGAATTGATTATTTTGCTAAGGAAGTCATCAAAAAACAATCTCAAGAGATTCGAGAGCACTTGGGGTTGAAGGATCAGCATATAGTTTCGATTTTACATGACGGAACAATAGATACTGGGGAACTCAAAAGAAAGGTTGATCCAATTCGGTCTATTGTCTGTTCCATACGAGATGACATCGTGTTCCACGTCCATTGCGTCCAGGACCTCGCTGATGAGGCCGAGTCTATTTTTGGAAACGATTACCTTCTGACCACCAGCGGAAGGCTTAAAGATACACTGGCCGTCTTCTCATTGTCTTCGATTTTTCTCGCGCTCAATGGTGGATATGCCCAAGCCATCAGTCTGTTGCGGGCCGAGAGCGGTGGCGCATTTGTTCTGGTCGTTGATGATCCTGTTTTTGAGGGATTGTTTTTCGACAAAATAACCGGAAGCTACATCGAGGATGATATTTTGAAGATCTGTGAGAAACTTCTCAATAATTATGACAATAATGACAAAAAGAAGTTCTCAAGAGCTTTGGCAAGATCGCGTTTTTGCCTCGATCTTTTTTGCCTCGATCTTGAGAACTTCTTGATGTATGATAGTTGTGGGGTATCGAAGCCTTTAACTTTCAACAGTCGGCTCTTCAATAACACCAGATTCGATAGATCTATACGTCTTTCTTAGACGTTGCTAGGAAATATCCGCTCCAGCAAGCCACAGTGTTGTAGTATTTTTCAAGAGAAGTGATGTAGTTCTCCTCATTGTACTCTTCTGGCATATTCTGAGGATTCGGAAAGTCAGTTAATAACCCGTGTCTTGTATAAAGATGCGAGACTTTGGTAATGCCATCAAACCCTAGAGTTTTGTTATAATACTTCCATGAAAGATTTACGACAGACACCAAATAGTCCACGGAATCGACATTATCTTGATCAATGAAAACTTCAGATTGATCAATCACGAAAGCGTTCTGATTATTGATGGTGATTTTGCCTTGAAGATTCAGGAATTCACATGCCCGGCTTAAGATATCGATATCATATTCCTGGACCTCAAAAGCTTGGACATGATTCGCGCCTTCCATGGCACAAACAAGTGGCAAAATCCCAGACTTTGTGTCACAAATCATGATATCCTTACCTCTGAAAAGAGACTTGGACAATGAGGTGAAATTTTTCTTACACCAGTCGTTGCCAGCGGTGATCGTCAGATCTTCGTTGATTGTATAATCATAGATCCAATGATCTTTGTAATAAGACTGGATGTCTGCATTGAGTTTTGCTAGGTCTACAGCCATGTTATTCTCCTATACTATGGCGCTGAGCGTATCGGCGACTCCCCGTGGAACATAATCGCGCCATTCACTGTTTCCTTCTTTCATATTCTGTCGAATGGCAGTCGCAGATATGCCCTTAATATCTTCGGGGACGTGGACCTCATTAACATCGTATCCCACGTTTCTTCCGATATTGATAGATTCTATGTCTGGTATGCTCATGACCTCTATTTGGTTGCCATAAGTTCTCCAGAGGCATCTTTCAATGATTTCGAAACTGTACGGGTCAGATTCGCTGCGGGGCATGTCTCTGACACCAATTATAGCTCGCTTGCTTTCATCTAGGGCTCCCTGAATGATATGAGCATGCCCATTGTGAAACGGCTGCCAACGGCCGATGAATAAAGAGGCGGGCCGTTTACGGTGGGCCTCCACCCCATCAACGATTCGAATAGCTTCTTCTTTAATGTCTCTTGGCCAAGTTGTGTGTAAAACACCAGGGGCAGAAAGATCTGGCTGTTCGAATGGGACATTAACTCCAGCGAAATTCGTGATTTTGCCTTCTTTTGCCAAGGCCCAGAGCCCCTTCTTGTCATTGATCGCGCATTGTTCTGCCGGTGTGTCAACGAAGAGTAGAGAAAAACGCTCTGGTGATATGATTTCCTTACACGCCTCTCGAATTGCGTCGAATGGAACGATGACAGAAGCAATGACATAGATCCCATACCTGTTCATATATGAACACTGGAGCGCCAATCTCTTGCAGTGGTCCTTGATTGAATCAAAATCGAATCCGGTCGGAACAACTCCTCTCATCCTATCTCCATCAAAAATCTCTACTTTCATGCCTCTTGAAATCATTTCTTGCTCAATCGCATTGGCCAAAGTAGTCTTGCCAGATTGAGACATTCCTGTCATCCAAATAGTTTGCATTTTATCTCCTTTTCAGAATAGCTATAGACGAATTGGGATTAACACATTGAATGGTTCCGTCCAGATATTTTTCCCCATATTTTTCTAAATAACTGTTTATAGCGGCATTAACTCCTGGGTATTCCCAGCAGTTATCATGTAGCAAGATGGTTCCTCCAGATTTGATTTTTGGAACATAGAATAGTAAATCTAAGAAAACCGATCCAGCAGTGTGTTCTCCATCAATGAAAATGAAATCATTCTCGTCTGGAATTTTTTCATGAAGATCAAACGAATATCCACTCAATAAAGTCACATTTTCTATTTGTAAAGATATCAAATTATTATTTCTGATGTCATCAATATTTCGCATTTCTTTGACGCTTTCCATATTCTTTGCGACATCTCCGATCCAGATGTCTCTATTTCTAAGATTAGGATCAGCAAATTTACCATCACTTAATTTGTCCATGGTGATGATTTCAATATCACGATTGGCGAGAGCCATAAAACATGAAGAAAGACCAACAAGGGTGCCTATCTCTAGAATTCTGGTATTTGCTTGCTTCGAGAAGTGATATAAAACTGCCATATCATGTTTTGATAGATATCCTATGACATTATTATTGGATAGCTCTAGTATAATATCGTCAATCTCTTCATTCCACATATCTTTGAAACTGACATATGATAATCTTCTATCACCTCCGAGCGGAACCAATTTCTTCATGTCAGAGCCTCAAGGCTTGGGTATTTATCTAGAAGCCTTTTAATGATGGGATCAGATTGCCATCTGCCAACTGATTTGTCATGATGACAAATGCGAAAAGCTTTAACCCAGGGATATTTCAGAGGATCAGCTCCGAGGTATTCAAGGACCGGCGTCATCTCTTGAACGAATCCATCCATAGAAACCATGTTCTCGAATTTCACTCCAACAGGGGCGTGCTGTCTAATAAAATCATTGGTCTCCAATGTATATGTAACCTCGTTATATATCTGGTCCATTAACTCATCTTCGTTTTCTGGTATCGAATACCATCTCTGATTTAGAAGAGACGAAATCTGGTCAAGAATGTTCTCTCGGTAGGTCATTATCCATCTGGATCCTGGGAAGATCTTCTTGCTCATTTCAAGACAGGAAGAATTTCCGAATCGATCTTCATAGATCCAACTTTTATCCCCGAAAATCTTCGCTTGAGGTTTATCGTGCCTGATCTTGATTCGTCTCCAGGTTTCCATAAGCTCACGATAATCTTGAGCAGTCATTCGATGAGGTTTCTTTGTTCTCCAATTGATTCTACAATCTGGTGTGTAGATAAAGTTGGATCGTAAGACAGCATTAAAATTGGTTAGGACGTTATTTTCTGAGGTACATAAAATATCATCATGGAAGCTCAGCAAATCTGTCAAAACGGTGCTGCCAGTTCTCGACGTATAAACGATAAAGAACCAGTTTTCAGCCAACGGCGGTGTCTCTCCACCTTCATCAAGAACATATAGATTGTCGGGAACGACCCAATATAGATCTGTTTTATGATGATTGATGAGATTCTGAAATTCGTCTTTGGGCTTCATTGTCTCTCCAGAAGCTTTTCATAGAATGCGAGGGTCCTCTCGGCATTCAATTTAGCGCTAACTTTCTCAACACTACGCTGAGCATTTTCCCCTACATTTTCTAGATCATGTTCTGTCCAGTCATGAACCTCAACAATCGCATTGGCCAAGGCTTGAACATCTCCTTTAGGACAGAGAACTCCATTTTCTCCATGCTCGATTATTTCAGCCTGTCCAGATACATCGGTGCAAACAACAGGGATACCAGCGGCTAGAGCCTCCAAGGATGTCAACGATAAACCTTCCCAATCCGAGTTTAGCAAGAATAGGTCAGCCATTGAGTAAAATACTGGAGAGTGGTATGGCTTCATGTCCGGTATCCAGATAATCGGGCGACCATTCAATCCATTGAGCCACTTTTGGGCTATCGGATGGCTCTCGAAATACTTCGGTAAACAAGCAGCTACCAGGAAAACAGCATTATCAAT
>Ga0210057_1005937_pt1 | contig 15434 bp, 9 predicted proteins | sample CryGeyCG2114_010_2_FD_183968 | JGI IMG/M metagenome (GOLD analysis project Ga0210057, IMG submission 183968) | Groundwater microbial communities from aquifer - Crystal Geyser CG10_big_fil_rev_8/21/14_0.10 (SPAdes) (version 2) | ecosystem: Environmental > Aquatic > Deep subsurface > Groundwater ... | reverse complement strand
AACTTTATTTGTTAAACAACTATAAGCTTTATCAACACCAGTTTCATTTTCAACTGCTACAGCAAAAGATAAATTAAGAAAAAATAGCATAATAAAAATTCCAAAGATCACTCTTTTTTTCATATTATGATTAATCAAAAGATGTTTATAAATATTTCAGTTGTGATAATTTATATCGGGAATATTAGATAGTTGATTTTGCGAAAATATTTAAACCTTGCTAAATTAAATAAATTAAGAGGTTCATATGAAGAGAAATTTAAAAAAGAGGGTTGGTTTATTGTTGGTTGTTCTTATTGTTATAACCACATTGTTGATTATTTTTTTGGGTAAAGATTTTCTTAAAACTGGAATGGTTGGAGAAGATATTCCAGAAAAACTAAATTGCGAAGGTGTTGGTGGCGTTTGTGCGAATAATTGTCAACAAGGTTATACTGAAGTTGATTTTTTTTCTGATTCTTGCAATGTATTTAAAAGTGCTGGAGGGGTTGTTGCTGGAAATGTAATTGGAAAAACAAAAGAAAAATGTTGTATACCAAATCCTGAATCTTGTATTGTCGACGATGATTGCGCCCAAAGACATACCTTAATACTAGAACCAGACCAGTTCCAAACACTTGACAATCTTAATTTCCAGCTTTATGTCGGAGATGATGAGAACATTGACGAGTTTGAACTTGGAATTAATGAAACAAAAGTTTTTGATCTTTTTAACATAACTTTTTTAGGGACTCACGAGGAAGAAGACAACATTATTCGCATTTTTTATGATTTTTACATAGAAAGATTAAACGGCGATGAATTAATTGAATATGATGAGCATACAATTGAATTGTGGAGAGATGGAGAAATGATATACCGAGACGATTTATACATCTTTTCTAGCAATAATGGTTTTAAAATAGTTGACTTTAATAATGATACTCAAAAAATTATTCTTAAGAACAACATTAATTTTGAGGGATGTAATGAATTAAATGACAAAGCGTGCATTCAAGTTTCGCGACAAGAATTTCCAGACAATCTCCCACTTTATTATTTTTACAATATATTGGAGTTCGAGAGCATTGCGTGGGACTGGGAGCATGACCCTATTTCTTCTTTTAAATTAAATGATATTGAGGAGGAAAATAATAAAATAGAGATTGTTTATTTTTCTAAATTTAATACAAAAAATATAGAACTCTTTAAGAGTAATCCTTTTTTTATTGGACAAATTCCTATGGTTTTTTTAGGTAATACAAAAACTTACAAATTAAATGGACAAGAAAGGAGTGTGGTGAGGGAGAGTATAAGTTCAAAAAGTAGTTATGGCATGTTTTTTAGCGTAAAGGAACCTTTTGAAATTCTTATTGCAAAAATACCCCAAAACCAAGTTTTTGGAAAAATTAAAATAGATAATAAAGAATCTGAAGCTTATTTTGAGATTCCATTAGGAGTTTCTTTTAGAAATAATTATCCAGACCACAATATTCCAGAGATAATTAATGAAAGCATTTTACCTGGATTATTTGGAAGTTTGCGTTTTAATGGTGCAGAATATTTAATAGACGAATCTTTACGTTTTTATGGAGATTCAAGAATAACTACAAGTCTCATAGAAGGGTGGTGGTATGGTTGGGGTAATGCTCCGAGGTGGGTATCAACTCAGGCAATTCACCTAACTTTTCCTGCTACTAACATAAGATTTACAGATGCAACAATGGATAACCCGATAATTATGAATTTTATGGATAGGGAATACACAATTGTCGGAGCTGAAGAAGAAAGTATAATGGTATTAGGAAATCAAGGCAGTTTTGAACCTGAAGAACAAATTACTAATGAACCAGAAACACCAAAAAGCATAGTTAGTGGTATGGCAGTTGGAAGAACAGTTTACAAAATTTATAATGGGGATTATGTAAAAGATAATTCTGGAAATACAGAATGGAAATGGCGTTTAGAAGATTTAGATTCATACTATCCATCTATTGAAGTATATGGGCAGCCTCAGCATTATAATGAAAATGCTTTAGAAATTGGACAGTGTATACGATTGCCAGATGATTATATTAAAATTTGTTTTATTGGGCTTTCTCCTGAAGAAAATGAATATAATGAATTTTTAACAGAAGATAGAAGCTTTCCTTATGCTATTCCTCTTTGTAGCAATGAAACCCTTCTCATAAATAACCTCAAGATTATATTTCCACAAATGGAAATTATTGGAGATGCAATACATTCAGAGATAAAAAATAGAAATTATATAACCAACACATTATTTCTTGAATATATTGATACAAACAAAATTAATGTGTATTCTGGCGACGAAAGAACATTTATTGGGTATATTGTTCCGAAAGAAATTCCAGAATTTGCCAGATTAAATAACAAACATACTTTGATTTTATATCCTCCTAATTCACCTGATTTATTTAAATTGGGAATGAAACTATCTGGTATTGGCATAGAAGAATTATTTACATATTCCATAAAAAAATACAAAGTTACAGATAGTAACTGCATTAAAGAAAATTATCCAGACTTCCCGACAAGTTATTTTCGTTTTAGCGAGCATATGCAAAGAAGAGACCTCAAAGCCGGGTATTCTGAAATATTTCCTATTACATCTGAAATGAATATAAATGGATTAACAAAAGAAATTCTGTATTACACAAATGTTGATGTTTTTGAAGACGACGATTATAATTATAAATTTATAATTTCTGAAGGTGAAAATCGCACAAATCAAATAGAGATTACTTCAGAACTACTTAATTATAATGAAATAATAAATAGTGCGTTCTTATGCCAAGATAATATGGTATTAGCTAACAAAATAAATCCAACTTGTGATGGCTCTGTATGTAGATTAAGACAACAAAATCAGATTGTCCAAGAATGCAATGGAAATGAATATTGTATTAATGGAGCTAAACACTGTTTTGAAGATAATCCTATAACAGTCACAACAGACAATAATTTTTTCATGATTAATGGTGAAAGATTTTTTCCAATAGGGAAAAACTCGGGTTTATATAATGGAGAAGATAATTTTGAAAAAGAACTTGGTTATAATTTCATGCTTACTGGGAGTTTAACAGAAGACCCAGCAACTGGCGTTGTAGAATGTGCAGAGTTATTATATAAACTTCAACAAGAAGGTCTTTATGCAAGCCTATGGCTCCCGGTATCTCCATTATCTTATCTTCCATTGCCCAAGACGGAGTTTATAGATAATTATTTACTTCCTTGTGCATCAAGGTCCCCTGCAATGTTTATGTATTATGTAGATGAACTTGCTCTTGCACATAATCGCAATCCAGAGGATAGTAATTTTATGAGCCCCGAAGAATATTCTGAATTTTATAATGATTTGCGTTTTAAGGATCCAAAACATTTAATGTGGAACAATGAAGGTCCTACAACGGACGATTTAATCCCGATGAATAAAACAAGATTTATTGAAGATTTAAAAAATTATCCAGGAGATACTAAATCTGTAGATATTTATCCAGGAATTGTAGAACCAAGATGTGCCTGGTTAACAGACAACCCAACTTTAAAATGTGTTGGAGAGTATGTTGATATGCTAAAAGAATCTGTTAATAATGAGAAACCAGTTACGATGTACCTTTGGGGGAATCCCGATGGTGGCGCGCAGATATACACAGAGATGGAGCATCGTTTTATGGCTTTTGATTCAATTGTTCATGGAGCAACAGGAATAGTTTATTGGAACACAATTGACGGGGGTGAAACAGATTCAGATTTAAGACCGACAATAATGCAATTAAGTGAATTAAAAGATGTTCTTGTTCAAGACACAATAGAACACCAAATAACAAATGTATACGGAATTAGAACATTAATAAAAAAATACAACGACGAGTATTATGCAATAACTGTTAATGAAAATAATTACAGCGTGGCAGTGGAATTTTCTAATTTGTTTAACTCAAATTCAGCAGAAGTATTATTTGAAAATCGAGTTATTAATATAAATAATAACAGATTCCAAGATTCATTTTTACCATTAGATGTTCATATCTACAAACTAACAGCCTCTTCTGGATATGGAGAATAAGAACAGCAATGTTTTATTTCCTCTTCCCCTCTTCATTCAAACTTTTCTTATTATTTTTATTATCTTTGTAATCTTGAACCTGACTTTTCCTCACAACATAATTCACAGGATTTTTATATCTCAGTTCTTCTGGTGTTGGAATTACTCCGATGCCCCGATAATAATCTTTGTCAAAATTCGGCGGGGGCACAATCTTGTTTCTGTAGCTCCAAGAAAGCTGGGCTTTGATATATCCTTGCTCTAAAGGTGTTTTATTTTTTTTATTCCAGTCCTCTATTCTCTTTTCTAATTCTTCTTTGTCCATTCCAATAGAACGAAACAAATTTATCAAAACAAACAAAGCTCGCTTTCTTCCGTCGGCAATGCCCTGCAGGATTTTTTTAATTGAAGGAGGAAAATGAGCTTCAGAAAGATTAGTTAATTTAATTGGCTGAAAATTAAATTCTTTTTTAGTGCTGTCTTTATTCAGATTATTTTCTTTTGCCCAGTCAAGTGCCTGAACAAGAAGTTCAGACGCCTCGCCTTCTTTTGAATTAGGCATGAAATTTTTTATTTTTATTTTCAAAGGATCAGCGTCTTTTAATTGGAAATTTGAAATTTCTTCTGGCTCTAAAACCACACTTGCCAATGCTGTTTTTTCATGCAAAGAATAAGGCATTCTGAACAAATGGCGAGGGGAAACTAAAATAAGGTCAGGCGCAACGTCTTTTGGAGCCTGCGAATCTTTTACATATTTGCTTACGCTTGACAATTCAGTAATTTTTTCAATTAATTTTTTCTGGGCAACATGCGCAATATATTGCGTGATTATTCTTGGATATTCTGGGAATTTATCTGAAGTTTTAATCTCATTAATTTCTTTTGGAAATGCTTTCCATGGGACCAGGATGTGAAAACCTTTTGATCCTGAGAATTTTATTCCAATGTTTTTAATTCCGTGAAACTTCAACACCTGAATTATAATTTCTGCTGAAATCTTGCTATAGTCAATATATTTGCTGTCAATATCAATTAACAAATCCCAGCCTTCTCTTAATTCATTTAATTGGACTTCTGTCATGCCTGTTGAAAGTTTCAAGGGTTCTTGCCAAAGTTCTTCTGAGCAATGAAAAGAAGTTGCGCCTTTTTTTACTAATTCAAAAACATCGCCTTTGTATTGAAAAGAATCTGGCCTTTTTCCAAAACCTTCAAAATACCTCGGAACAACTTCTCTGTTTTTAGAAAATTCAAAAAGCGTTTTCTGGATTTCAGGTCTTGAATAATATAAATTAGTTATTTGTCTTATTCGTTGTTCTTTAAATGAAGAAGGCTCTGCGTCCATATTGGAAAAAAGTCCTCGGAGTTTAAATGATTTGTTGTGGCACAATAAGTTTTAAATAATTGATAATACTTCTTTAAAAATGGAATATGATGAGAGAAAAAAAGAAATAAGATTAGACAAAGAATTGAATAATCTTGACAATTTTGTTTTGGAATTTACTACTCTATTGGAAGATTATGTTATTGTTTCTGGATATGTCTCTATTCTTTTGGGGAGGTCAAGAGCTACAGAAGATATTGACTTACTAATCCCTAAAATGAGTTATAATGAGTTTGAGAAATTATGGATGCAATTCGAAAAGAATGGTTTTGAATGTATGAATACCTCAAAAATTCAAGGAGCATTTAAAATGTTGAATGAACATGCTATTAGGTTTTTTAAAAAAGGCAGGCCTATACCGAATATAGAATTTAAGATTATCAAAACAGATCTTGATAGATATTCTTTTGAAAAGAAGATTAAAGTTACTATAAAAAACAAATCCTTTTTAATCTCTCCATTAGAATTGCAAATTGCTTATAAGTTGTTTTTGGCAACAGAAGGCACAGATAAAGATTTAAAAGTTGACAAGGATATAGAAGACGCAAGACATCTTTACAAACTTTTTAAAGAAAAAATTAATAAAGATGAGTTTCTTGTATTTATCAACAAATTAAATGTAAAAAAGAAGTTGAAGTTTTTAGAATAAAATGCAAGCTGAAGATGTCAAAGTTGATTTGGAAGAATTAAAAAAATTCAAAGAGAAAAATATTAGAGAAAGATTGGAATTTATTGATTTTTGGGTGGAGTATATAAAAACCCATTCTGATAAGGAATGGAGCAAACAACAGAACATTGTCATTGATTCTCAGATTAAAGATTAACTATACTCAAACATAGCAATCCTTAAAAAATAGATTAGAATGTTATATTCATGCTTTTAAAATTAGAAAACCCTGCTCTTTTGTCAAAGGCAATAGATCTTATCTCGGAATTAGTTACAGAAGTCAGGCTCAAAGTCGGAGAGTTTGGAATGGGAATCAGTGCTATGGATCCGGCAAATGTTGCAATGGTGGGTTTCAAAATTCCAAAAAGTGCATTTTCACAATTTGAATCTGGAAACGAAGTGCTTGGAATCAGCTTAGACAGCTTAAAAAAGATACTAAAAAGATGCAGTGCCGGCAGTTCTTTAGTTTTGGAAAAAAAGGAAAATAATTTGAGTATACAAATTAATGACAGAATAAAAAGAAATTTTAATTTGAATCTTATTGAAGTTGAATCAGAAGATATTGACTTTGATGCAAAAATCTCCAGAATGGAATTTAGCTCTTTTGTTGAAATGAACTCAATTGATTTAGTTGATTCTATTGAAGACTGCGCTGTTGTTGCTGACTCCTGCACTTTTGAGATTAAAAACAACAAATTTATAATTGAAGCAAGAAGTTTAAATTCCACTAAATCTGAATTTTCAGGAGATGAAGCAAAAATCGGCCCAATTTATTCTGAAAAAGCCGGAAGCTCAGAAGCAGAAGATTGCAAAGCAAAATACAGCATTGAATATCTAGCCAAATTTATCAAGGGTGCAAAATTAACTGAAAAGACTATGATTCAGCTTGCAAATGACCATCCGTTGAAAATGAGAATAAAAAATGAAAATTTTGAATTGAATTTTATTCTTGCTCCGAGAGTTGAGACAGAAGATTAAATTCTGAAATTTTTATTTTGAGTTACAAATGAAATATTTATATATTGTTCTTATGTTATTAACCCATGCAAAAGAGAAAGAGGCAAGATAGTTTTCTCTCAAAAAAAGAGGCACAAGTTACGATTTTTATTATTATTGGAATATTTCTAATTGCGGTTCTAGCATTGTTCTTTTTTTTAAGAGAGGAAATGGGTTTTGAAACAAGCGGAGGAGGAGAAACAAATTCTGCATCTTTTTTGCAAACCTGTCTTGAAGAAAAAATAAATGAAGCTGTTAAAATCATTTCGAATCAAGGAGCTAGCATCAACCCTTTTCTTTATATTGAATTTAAATTTTCTGATGAAGAGGGCTACACAAATATCACATACCTCTGTTATAATCAAAATCAAGACGAGTATTGCATAAATCAAGAACCAATGTTAATGAAACACATTGAAGGTGAAATACAAGGTTATATTTCTCAAGAAGTTAACGGGTGTTTTGAAGACTTAAAAATAAGTTTAGAAGATCAGGGATACGAAATAGATTCACTTAACTCACATTATAATGGATTTGATGTTGAATTAATAGAAAAAAGAATTATTGTGAACATTGACGGAGATTTAACTTTGACAAAATCAGAACAGACAACAATGCAGGAAGGTTTTAAAATTATTTTTCCAAGCAGACTTTACGAAACTGCATTTATTGCTCAGGAAATTGTGAGCCAGGAAGCAAGATTTTGTGAGTTTGACGAACTAAATTATATGATGTTTAATCAAAATTATAAAGTTAGTAAAACTTCAACTCTTAATTCAACAATTATTTATAAAATAGAACATCGAGACAGCTCAAATAAATTTAAATTTGCAATAAAAGAGAAATGCACTCCTGCGGATTAAAATGAAAAAAAACAAAAGCATAATTATTTACCTCGCTGTTATATTATTAATTAGTTTAACAATAACTCTCGGCCAAATAAAAATTGTTTCTGCTGAAGAAGAGCTTTATTGCTGTAAACAAACAAAACAAGGAGGTATTTGCCAAGGAGTTTCTTCAACAAATTGGCAAGAAAATTGCGACGTTCAAAATTTAATTGAATATAAATGCAGTAATTCCGATGACTGCAAAACCGGTGTGTGTTTGGATACAAAAAGAGGAATCTGCGCTCCTGGTTCTAAATGGAAATGCTTAGCTGACAACGGAATCTGGAAAGACTTAATAAATTGTGAAGAAATCGAAGGATATGAAAAGGGATGTTGTTTTTTTCAAGGAAAAGGTCAGACATTTACAACTGAAGAAAATTGTAAATATCTTTACAAACAAAAAGGAATCAATCTTGATGAATTTGATTTCAGAGACCTCCCGCAAGAAGAATGCGGATATTTTTCTAATACAATAGAAGGCGCTTGTGTAATTAATAATGGCCTTGAAAGAATATGCAAGTTTACAACAGAAGCAGAATGTCATGGAAAAGGCAACTTTAATTCAGGAGTATTATGTTCTAATCCTGCTTTAGAAACAAATTGTGAAAAACAAGTTTCAGTAGGTTGTATTGATGGAAAAAATGAAATTTACTGGAAAGATTCTTGCGGAAATTCTGAGAATATTTATGACTCTGATAAAAACAAATCATGGAACAATGGAAAAGTTTTGAAAAAAAGCGAAAGCTGTAATCCTAATTCTGGGAATATGGGTTCTCAAACTTGCGGAAATTGTGACAGAGCTAAAAGCAGTGTATGTAAAGCAAAAAAATCTGGAGAAACCCATGTGTCTGATGGAGATTTTATTTGCCAAGATTTAAGATGCCATTACACAGATCAATGGGGAGAAGAAGTTGTTAAAGAAAATGGAGAAAGCTGGTGTGTTTATGATAGTCGTATTGGAAGGTATCAATTTAATACTGGCCCAAATAACTGGAATGGACTAGAAAATAAATTTGCTCCAAAAGAATTAATTAGAGATGTTGCAACTGACACAGTTGGGAGCGAACATTGGAAAATGTTTTGTGTCGAGGGAGAAATCGATTATGAAGCAAGCAATATGCGTGATAAAATATGCCAAGAAACAATAACACTTAACAACAGACAAAATAGATCAAAAGCTGAATTAGTAACAAACAATGGAATAGAATGTATTCAGTATAATGAAGATGATCATGATACAATGATTAGTAAATGTATCAAGAACAAACAATGTATGCTTACAAATATTGAATTAAATAAATTTAGAAACGGTTATTGGTGGGGAATTTTTCATACAAGTGCAGATGCTTGTGTTCCGAGATATCCGCCTGGGCTAAATGCAGAAGAAAATTATAATGAAGCAATAGATTATTGTTCTTTTGCTACAAGAGCATGTGCTTTTAATAATAACAATGATGATTGCAGAAACGGAGTTTTTGAACTTCAAGTAAATGACCTTTGTGTTTCGTTGGGAGATTGCGGAACATACCTTAATTATGTTGGAGAAAAAACAAAGAATAATAAAGTAAAAATTTTAAATAATAATGCAGGATGGTCCAGAATTAATTGGAGCAAAGAATATTCTGAGTATGAAAACCCGGTTAAAGGACAAACTTATCCTCAAAATGATTCTCTATTTATCACAGGCTCTGTTTCAAAAGGCAATTTAAAAAAAGAAAAGAATAAAGGTGGGGCTTTTGGTGTTCTTGGTCCTGTAAGGCTTGAGGTTAAATGCCTTCCTTGGACTGCTCCAAAAGGAGGAAGCAATTGCGGAATTTGTAATGAAGACCCATTAAGACCATGCACAAAATATCGTTGTGAAAGTCTTGGACAAACATGTGAGATAATAAATGAAAACACAGACAAACCTCTTTGTGTTAATATGGAATATGAAAATATTGCTCCAATTATAAATCCAGGAATAATTTTAACTCATGGAAATAAATTCCAGAACATAAAAGATATGGGAGTTGAAGTAAAAAAAGATGACGGAAATTGTATCCAAGAACTAAATGAGCTTAGTTTTACTTTAAACACCGATGAGTATGCACAATGTAAGTGGAGTTATAGTAGACCTTTATCCCCAGATTATGAATTGATGGAAGGAGACTTCCCTGAAGAAGGAACTTTATTCACTTTAAACCACACATTTAAAATTGTGATGCCGAATTTAGAAAGCATAAATCCTAATGATGTTGTGATAGTAGACTTACAAAATCGCTATGGAAATTTTAAAATGTATGTTAAATGCCAAGATAAACAATCTCCTCCTAACTTTAACTTTAATGAATATATTGTAGATTTATGCACCCATTCTGGTCCAGATAACGAACCGGCATTAATACAAAAATTCTCTCCTAAAAACGGAAGCTATATTCTTTATAATGAAACTGAAAAAAACATTAATTTTTGGTTAGACAAACCTGCTGAATGCAAATATGACTTAACACAAAATAAGCAGTATAATGACATGACTTATACAGCTTCATGCGAAACTTCAAAAGATCCAAACTCAAGAGAGTTTTATGGATATCCTTGTGAAACAAATTTAACTGGTTTAATTAATGGAGAAAATAAATTTTACTTTAAATGCAGAAACCAGCCTTGGCTCGGAGAAGACAATTCAAGGATAATCAACAGCGAAGATAATATGTACACTCTTTCTGGTTCTGTAAGTGAATTAAAAGTTGATTCAGTTACTTTAATTTATAAATCAGAAGAGAATATACAAATAATTTCTTCAGAAGGAACAATTATCAGTGGTGTTGAAAATATTAGTGCTGAATTAGAAATTAAAACTTCTGGAGGAGCGAACAACGGAGTAGCAATATGTAATTGGGAAAAAGAAGACGGAAGCGAGGCTCCTTTCTTTGAAACAAATTCAAATTCACATAAACAAACATTAGATTACACAAAAGGAACACACAAATTTTACTTTAAATGCGAAGACGACGCTGGAAACAAAGCAGAAGCAAACGCAACTTTTTATGTTTTAATAGACAATAAACCTCCAGTAGCAATAAGAGCGTACAAAGAAGGAGGAAACTTGAAAATAATCACAGATGAATTAGCAAGATGTTATTATACTTTTGAAAGATGCAACTTTGAAATAACCAACGAAACAAAGGATATGACTACTGCTCTCTCAAAAGAGCATGAAACAGAATTAATTAATGAAAAAAATTACTACATAAAATGCAAAGATGCATTTAAAAATAAAAATTCAGAGTGCGCAATTGTAATAAAAACTTAGAATTTCATAAATGAAATATTTATAAAATAAAATAACGTAAAATAAACATGGGAAAAAAGAGGGAAGATAGTTTTTTTTCAAAAAACCATAGGGCACAAGTTACTATTTTTATTATTGTTGCAATTGTAATTGTTGCATTAGGAATTCTTATTTATCTTTTATATCCTAAAATTGAATCAAGTTTAGGCGGAGGAGAAGAAAATCCCCAAACATTCATGCAGAATTGCCTTGAAGAAAATATTGCCGAAACAGTTGGCATTTTATCCTCGCAAGGAGGGAGTATGAACCCTGAAAATTATTTTTTATATAATAACGAAAAAATAGAATATTTGTGTTATACTAATGAAAATTATAAAACTTGCATAATACAACAGCCTGCAATCAAAAAACATATTGAAAAGGAAATTGAAAACGCAATTAAAGAAGAGAGCATTGTTTGTTTTAATGACATGAAAGAAAGCTACCAAAACAGAGGATATGAAGTTCAATTAAGTTCTGGACAAACAAAAGTTGAATTACTTCCAAAAAGAATTGTTACTACATTTAGTTCAACATTGACCTTGCGAAAAACAAACACAGAAAGATACGAGGAATTTGTTATTGTTTTGAATAATAATCTTTATGAATTAACAAGCATTACTGAAAGTATATTAGACTGGGAAGCAAGTTATGGCGATGCTGAAACAACGACTTATATGAATTATTATCATGATTTAAAAGTTGAAAAATTAAAACAAACAGACGGAACAAAAATTTATATTTTAACTGATAGAAATTCAGGAAATAAATTCCAATTTGCAACAAGAAGCGTTGCATGGCCTGCAGGATATTAATAAAATATGTCAACAAAAAAAACTCTGGTAATTGCATTAACATTAATAATTTTAATTAGCATAAGATTTATTTCCAGCCAGGGAGAGACTTCATATTGCTGTGAAAAAACTACCTATGGAGCATGGTGTCAAAATGAACCAGTTGAAAAATGCGATACTGGTTTCAGAAAAGCTCCGACTTCCTGTGAAGCAACTGCTTATTGCAAAAAAGGAACTTGTTACAATAGTATAGATGGAGTTTGTCTTCCAAATGTTCCTGAAAAAGTCTGCCAAGATTCAGATGGAATATGGAAAGACACAAAACCAGAAGATATTCCGCAATGCCAGCTAGGATGCTGTTTAATTGGAGAGCAAGCAGCTTTTGTTACACAAACAAAATGCAAATCCTTAGCTGGACTTTACGGACTGGAAATAAGTTATAGAACAGATATTCAAAATGAAGTTGAATGCATTATGAGTGCGTCGCCAGATGTTAAGGGCGCTTGTGTAATTGATAATGGTCTTGAAAGAACATGCAAATTTTTAGCAAAAAAAGAATGCCAAGCTCTTCAAACAAATAACGAAGGCGCCGGAGGATTTTTTGGATTTGGAAATAATGAAAGCGAAACTGAAATAGAATTCCATGAGGGATATTTATGCACTTCAGAAACATTAACAACAAATTGTGCACCTACAGAAAAGACAACCTGCGTCGAAGGAAAAGATGAAGTTTATTTTGTTGATTCCTGCGGAAACTTAGCAAATATTTACGACGCTGTAAAGATTAATGACCCGGCATATTGGGACAAAATTGTTGGCTATGACAAAACATGCACATTAAGTTATAATCAAAATGGCCAACCTACAAATTCAAGAGTTTGCGGAAATTGCGATTATTATTCTGGGTCAACATGTAAAAGTGCAGGAAGAAGTGATAATCCTGAATATGGAAACAACATCTGCAAATATCTAGGATGCGAGTATGACACCGACGGAAATGGAAAAATTGATAATGATGAAAAATATAATCACGGAGAAACATGGTGTGCAGATTCTAAAGGAACAAGCCAGATAGTTGTTAATAGTCTTGAAGACCATACTCCTCTTTCCAAAACATATGAAAAAACTAGCGAGAATATTCCCGGAAGCAGATATTTCAGAATGGTTTGTTATAATAATGAAGTAAGTATTGAGCCGTGTGCTGATTTTAGACAAGAAATATGTATGCAATCTGAAGTAAATGGTTTTTCAACAGCAGCGTGTAAAGTAAATATGTGGCAAGACTGCGTTGCTCAAGACAATGAAGACGATTGTACAAATATAGACAAAAGAGACTGCAAATGGATTAAAAAAGTAACAAATGTAAAGATTCTCGGAATCTCAGGACAAATAGAGAGCGAAATTTCAGAAAAATGTGTTCCAAATTATGCACCTGGTTTTGATTTTTGGCAAGAAGGAGATGCACAAGGAATTTGCGCTTTGGCAAATGCTCAATGCCAAGTTAAATATGAAAAAAAATTAGGCGGAAGTTGGGAATGTGTAGACAATTGTGAATGCCTAAAAGGCGGTGTTGACTGGGAAGGAAATAAAATAGAATTTTGCCAATCACTTGGAGATTGCGGATTTAAAACTAATTATCTTGGAGACGACGGATACAATACCCAATTTGATGGTTTTGCTGGAAAAAGTTGGACAGAATAAAAATGAAAATTACAAACAATAAAATACAAAAATCAAAAATTTTAGTAAGTTCGTCTAAGATTAGACAACCTAAAGGAGCAATTGCAATTTCACAAATATTAATTTTAATAATTGGAATCGTCGCTATTTCATATTCAATTGGAAGTGAAATTAAAGAGGTTAGTGCTGGAGATGATTTAAAATGCACTAATAAAGGGGGAACCTGCAGTTCTCCAATTGGTGCTCCAGAAGGTTCTTCTTGTACAACTAATGGGGTTGCTGGAATTGTAGAATATAATCTATGTTTATCTGATGACTCATATAATACAAGAAGATGTTGTGTTCCTCCACGAAATTCTGATCTTAATATTCCTCCTCCTGAAGATAAATCATCAACACCTGGACCAGTAGATCCTATTAAGAGTGCAGCATCAGGGGCTACAAATTTGTTAGAAAGTAAAGGAAAAAATGCTGAGTCTGATTATAAAAATGGAAATTATAAGGGAAAAGATTATCTCTATGACGGAAAAGATTGGTGGGAGCTTAATGAAGATACTAGTGTTAAAGTAGAAGATGATAAAGTAAAAAAAGAATTAAATAAACAATTAATTTCTTCTGGAGCTACATTTCTTACAACAATTACTACTGGACTAATGTGGGCAGGAGTTGTTTCTGTGGGCATTGCACTTATTGGTCAAATTTTTAAAATTGATAGCAAGTATACTAGTGCAGCAACACTTGGTGCTAGCTCAGGAATATTTGCTGGATATTTAGCAAAAGCAATTGGTGGCAAAGAAGGTCTTGGAAAACTTTTTGGATTAATTGGATATCCAACACTTATTGGAATTGGCGTCGGCATTGCTGTTTTTTTACTTGCAGGAGGACTAACAAAAAAAGAAACTAAAATTGTTCAATTCACTTGCTATCCTTGGGAAGCTCCTACAGGCGGAAAAAATTGTGAAGAATGTAATAAACAAAATCTTCCATGCTCTGAATATCAATGCAGAAGTTTGGGGCAAGCATGTCAATTAGTAAATCCTGGGACAGATGAAGAAAAATGTGTTTGGAAGGATAGAAATGATGTGCAATATCCAATAATACAACCTTGGCAAGATGCATTAACAAAAGGATTTTCATACAACCCGGACAGCACAATCTCGCCTTCAGACAGAGGAGTTAGAATTATTCCGATTGGTAAAACTAATGGATGTATTCCAGAATTCACTCCTTTAAGTTTTGGAATAACAACAAATGAAGTAACAAGCTGTAAAATTGATTATATAAATAAAAATAGTTTTGAAAATATGAGCTTTTATTTTGGAGGAAGCAACACACTCAGGTATAATCACACTCAAACAATGAGCCTTCCTGGAGGAGACATATTAAAAACAGAAAATCTTACTTTAGAAAACGACAACGAATATGAACTTTCTGTAAGATGCCAAGATGCAAACGGCAATTCAAATCCTGCAAATTTTATTTTCAAATTCTGTGTTGATGAAGGCCCAGATACAACTGCTCCATTAATTATTACAACAAATTTGCTAAATGGAATGCCAATTGCATATAATCAAACTTCTGTTGATTTAAATCTCTACATTAATGAACCATCAGAATGCAAATGGAGCCACACAGACAGAGACTACAAAGATATGGAATCAAATATGTCCT
>Ga0210057_1005936_pt1 | contig 15440 bp, 11 predicted proteins | sample CryGeyCG2114_010_2_FD_183968 | JGI IMG/M metagenome (GOLD analysis project Ga0210057, IMG submission 183968) | Groundwater microbial communities from aquifer - Crystal Geyser CG10_big_fil_rev_8/21/14_0.10 (SPAdes) (version 2) | ecosystem: Environmental > Aquatic > Deep subsurface > Groundwater ... | reverse complement strand
CCGACCGCCGACGCGGCCTTCACGGTCACCCGCCGCCTGCTGGCCGGCAAGTCTCCCTTGTGGGGTGATCGCGGCCACCTGCATCACAAACTGCTCGATGTGTGGGGCTGGAGCAAGCAGCAGATCGCGGTGTTTTACTGGCTGACAGCGGCGGTGATGGGTTTGCTCTCGCTTGGCTTGAGCACATGGGGTAAGATCCTAACAGTAGTGCTGGCGATGGGCCTGGTCTTTGCCATCCTGATCGCCAGCAAGCTCAAACAGCTCAAGACAGGCTCGGCGTGATAACTGCCATTTCCAACAACACCTTGTTCCTGGTCCTCAAGTCGGCCCGCCCTCGACAGTGGATCAAGAACTTAACCATGTACGCGGCCCTGGTTTTCTCCGGCCTGTTCTTCTTCGCGCCGGCCAGCGGCGTGCCCCACTTCGTGACCGTCACCGGGGCATTTTTGTTGTTTAACTTCCTAACGTCCGCCCTGTACATCATCAACGACATCCTGGACATCCGGGCTGACCGCAATCATCCTTTCAAGAGCAAGCGGCCGATCGCTTCGGGCAGGTTGCCTATCCCAGTAGCAATTTTTGCGGCCGTTTCCTTTTTGGCGATCGTTTTTTTGGGATCGTTCTGGCTGAGCGGTTTCTTTCGATTGGCGGTGCTGGGCTACTTTCTACTGCAAGTACTTTATAGCAAAGTTACTAAGCATGTCCCTATTCTGGACGTGATGTCCATCGCCGGCGGCTTTGTACTGCGCATCTACGCCGGTGCTTTGGTGGTCAACCTCCACATGAGCGTCTGGTTTTTACTGACCGTGCTGTCGGCCTCACTGTTCCTGGCGGTCGCTAAACGGCAGAGCGAGCGTACCCTGCTGCGCGAACACCTCGGCGAAACTCGGACTACCCTGCGCCACTACTCCCAGCGCTTGCTAGATCAGTACACCGGCATGTTTGCCAACGCCACTTGGCTAACTTACTCGCTTTTTACGTTCCAGCACCAGTTTGTGGGACCGCGGACCAAGTTTACCGAGCTGGTGGTCAGTCTGCCGCAAACACTCCAGTCACAAAAGTTACTAATGGTCACTATCCCGCTGGTCATTTTCGGGGTGATGCGCTACCTCCAACTGGTGTACGAGAACGATCAGGGCGAGGCTCCAGAAGTCATTATTCTCAAGGACAAAGCTATCTTGTCCACGGTGTTTGCCTTGGCGATCAGTGTAATGGTGATCATCTACGTCATTGGATAAAACTGTTGGGGCTGGCGTGAAAATTATCTATAAATAGACTTAACGATAGGTTTTAGCATGGCGCGGCGGACAAACTTATCAGCTAGGTTAAGTCGATGGTGGCGGGCCGAGCTATTAGCCCATTCAAGTCGATGGTGGCAAGTAGCGGCGCTGGTTGGCATTCTGCTGTTCGCTTTAGTCACCCGACTGTGGCGGCTCCACCTGCCCGAGCGCTATATTTTTGACGAGGTCTACCACGCGGCGACTGCCAAGCTGGTGGCGGCCGGTGATCCCCAAGCTTATGAGTGGTGGGCGCCGCGGCCGGAGCCGGGCGCGGCGGTTGACTGGCTTCATCCGCCGCTGGCCAAGTACACTCAGGCAACGGCCATGCGGCTGGTGGGCCAGACCAGTTTTGGATGGCGGCTCAGTTCGGCGCTGTTTGGGGTAGGAGTGATCGGCCTGGTGTACTTGCTGGGCCGCGACACTTTAGGCGTCAGGGTAGGCCTGCTGGCGGCGGCGCTGGCCAGCTTGGACGGCCTGCTGCTGGTCCAGTCGCGGCTGGCCATGAACGATATTCACGTCACTTTTTTCATTCTGCTGACGCTGTGGCTGTACTGGCGTTTCCGTCAGACTTTGTCCGTCACCGACTTGGTACTGACCGGAGTGGCGGCGGGACTGGCGATAGCCAGCAAGTGGTCGGGCGTGTTTGGGCTGGTGGTGGTGGGGCTGTTTGAAGTCTGGCGGCTGGTTAGGGATAGTCGCGGAGGGCTGGCAGGCGGCCAGCTGGTGGGTAGGCTGCGCCGGGCCGGGCTGGCAGTGGCAGCCCTGGTGATTATGCCGGCAGTGGTCTATGTGGCCAGCTTCAGCCAGATGTTTCTTCAGGGTAAAACTCTACTCTGCCCGTCTCAATCTCGTTCAACTCTGGGTAGCCCAACCGTGTTGCTGACCGGCAGTTGTTACCAGCGACGTCTCAGCCTGGGCCCGCTGCGGCTGGCGAGGTTGTCCCACTTTGGCGAGCTCCATTATCAAATTTGGCAGTACCAAACCAACCTGACGGCCACTCATCCCTACCAGTCACGGCCGTGGCAGTGGTTCCTTAACTTGCGGCCGGTGTGGTACTCGGTAGAGCGGCCCAGTGCTGGCAGTCTAGGCCAACCCGGAACGGTCAGCAACATCTATGCCTTGGGAAACCCAGTGGTGTTGTGGCTGGGCGCGACGGCCGCTTTAGGGAGCGGCGGCTGGCTGACGATGGGCTGGCTAGATCGGCTAAAAGCCCGCGGCCCTACCGGCCGGGCCGGTGCCGCCCACCCTCAGCTGGTGCCACTAACCTTTATTTTAATCAGCTACCTGGCGGTGTGGCTGCCGTGGTCTCTCTCGCCCCGGATCATGTTCTTTTACCACTACACTCCGGCCGTGCCGCTGCTAACCCTGCTGTTGGCCTGGGCAGTTCTTGAGCTTAGTCGGCTCCACCGGCCGGCCACCAGCTGGTTAGTGCTGGCGGTGCTCGGCTTGAGCTTGACGGCGTTCGTCCTGTTCCTGCCGCACTGGACTGGCTGGCCAGTGCCCGTTTGGTGGGCGGACGCTGTCTACTTTGCCTTGCCTAGTTGGCGCTGACCGGCGGCAGTTCTTCCAAAAACTTGAGGCTGTTGATCTCTGCCACCAGCTCGGTGATCAGCCGCCGCAACTCGGCCACATCCTCGTCAAGCAGCTCAAACCGATGGCTGACTATCTTGCCGGCGGCGGTAGGCTCTACAAACTGGAACTCTCCTTGGGTAACGGTGGGCTTAAAACTGCGGTCCAGTTGGGCTAACAGCTTGTAGAACAACAGTTGGCGCTTTAATCGGCCGCGGACCGCTACCGGCAGCTCCAGCTCGCGCTCGGACAACGTAGAGAGCGCTCGGCCGTTTATCTTGTTTACTGAGCTGATCTTGCCGGTCTTGTAGTCGATCACCTTGACAGTTTGGGACGGTGGGCCCACCCAGTCGATCCGGTCAATTTTACCGAGCAAGGGAATGTCTCCCAGGTAAGCCTTGCTCCAGCCGCTACCAACTAAGCGCTCCACCTCCAGCGGTTTGGCGCCGTCCGCTTGGTGGTGGCGCACGAAAGCTGTTAGTGCCTGGCGGCCAAGCTCCAGCCGGCGGTGGAGAGTGTCGTCGGTCATCAGCTCGCGCCTCAATCTCTCAGCGAACACTGCCAACGTCTCTTCTAAAGACAGCGGGCCTTTGCCGGCCGTCACCGGTCGGTAGTGCGCTTCCAGAGCGGCGTGAACGGCGGTGCCGAACGCCAAGTGATCGGGTATGGCCCGCGGTGTCCTGAGCAGGTACTGGTCGATGAACTTCTGCGGGTCCTCCAAGTAAGCGTTGAGAGCGCTGACCGAGTAGCGAAACGTTTCCAGCTGCTGACGGTAGAAGGTTTTAATGTCGTCGTCGGGGCGGAGCGGCGGCGGGGTGAGCAGTCGTTCCAGCTGGGCAGCCTGGTCTTTGGCCAGTTGGTCCAGTTGGTCCTGGTCTATGCTGACGGCCAAGTCTGCCAGCTCGGTGACGAACATGCTCGGCACCGTTGGCTTGGACCGGTCGGTAGAGATAATAGACTGGGGGTACGTCACTACTACTTGGCGGCTGGCCCTGGTCAGCGCTACGTAGAACAACCGCCGCTCGTCCTCGTTGCGCTCTTTGTCGGACAGGTCGGTGTACTTGAGCACTCCGGGCGGGAGCGGCAGCAGTTGCCGGGGGCGGCGATTACCCCACTTGCCGTCGTAGGCGTGGACAACAAAGACATACTCCCACTCCTGGCCTTTAGCTTTGTGAACGGTAGATAGGTGGACAGCGCCGCGGCGAATATTAAGATCCTCGGCAGCCAGGCTCAATCGGTGGTCGAGCATCGTCTCCACCGTAGCCAGAAAGTCGTCCAGTCGGAAGCCGCGCCGAGCAGCCGCCAACGCTTTGACTTGCCGAAACAAGCTGTGCAGGGCAGTCAACAGCTCTAGCTGGTTTGGCTGGAGCTTCAAGCCACTCAAAAAACCGCTATCGGCCACTACCCGCTCAAACCACTCGGGAAAGGTCAGCCGACTATCCAACACCGCCCAGTCACCCAACTGGTCGTAGACAACCTTAGCTTGGGCAAACTCCGGCTCGGTCAGGCCCAGCTCGCCGGCCAGTTCGGCCTGGGCTGGGTAACCGGCGGCCAAGATGTCGCCCAGTGACCGTTTGGCTCGACCGGCTAACCGGGCCAGTCGCAGGACTGTCACCGGCTCCACCCCCAACCAGTCGTACATCAAGACGTGGCGCAAGTTATCAAACTGCTGACCGCTCTTGAGCGCGGCTACTGCTCGGAACAGCTCCAGCAGCTGCTCGATGAGCGGCACCGTCAGTACGTTCTGGCCGCCATCGAGCTGGTACGGAACTTCCCAGCGGTCAAAAATATCCTGCAGCAGTTCCGCGTCTGCGTTGTGGGGGAACAGGACGGCAATCTGCTCTGGTCCTACCCCTTTGGCCAGCAGCTCTCTTATCCGTTCGGCTACGAACGTCACCTCCAACGTTTGGGACGGCAGCGCCGCCACCTCGACTTTGCCCTGGCGGCGGTAAACGGCCTTGATCGGCTCACCCAGCTCAGTGACTAACTGCTCGACCAACCACGGCCGAGACTCCAGCCGCGGCCGGCTGGTGTTGTGGCCAATCAAGCGGTGAGCAGCCCGGTAGACGCTGGTGGGACAGCGATAGCCGCGGTCCAGAGTAATGATGTTGGTTTGAGGATAGCGATCGATAAACGTCAGAGCATTCTCGAACGACGCGCCCTGGAACCTAAAAATCGACTGGTGCGGGTCGCCCACCACGAAAACGTTGGCGCCCTCGCCCCAATACTCAGCCAGCACGTCCACCACTCTGTTCTGAGCGGCATTAGTATCCTGGTACTCGTCCACCAAAAAATAATGGAGCTGTTCCTGGTACTGGCGCAGCAGGGCGGGCTGGGACCCGAATGCTCGCACCACCAGGCTAATCATGTCTTCATAGTCGTAGCGGCCCCGCTCGGCGATCAGCTGCTGGTAGCGTCGGTACACCTCGATAAGCTCGATGTTCTTGGCCAGCTCGTTCTCCAGCTTGTCAAGATCGGTCTTTTTTACTGGCAGTGGCCGTTCTTTCCGGCTTTTAGCTTGCTGGTAGAGCGATCGTGTCTCGGCCACTCGGCGACTCTCCTGGTCAACTATCAGCCGAAAATCTTCCGGCCCGATGTTCTCGTTCTTGAGGTTTGCCAGCGCCCCGGTAATATCCTTGACATACAGCAACGGCTGGTTGAGCGGTTTGATGGCCTCCAGCTCCAGCTCGGTCAGTATCTGTTCTACTAAGTTGAATCTTTCCAGTTCAGACAGTGACTGACTGTCGCGGTTGATGCTGAAGTGCTCGGGATGGTTGCGGATAACGTGACTGCAAAAAGCGTGAAAGGTGTCGATCTGGACGTAATAGCCGGTGGACCCGATCATCTCCACCAGCCGCTGGCGCATGTTAGCGGCGGCCGCTTCGGTAAACGTCAGCGCCAGCACCGAGCTGGGGTTGGTGTCCGTCTTGACTAAAATGTTGGCAATTCGAGCGGCCAGTACCTGGGTCTTGCCGGTACCGGGGCCGGCGATCACCATCACCGGGCCTTCGATGGCGTCCACAGCCTGCCGTTGGCGCGAGTTTAAGTAGTTGTAAGTATCGGCGAATGACTGGCGGGGCCGGGCGGTCATGGGCTCTAGTATACATCTGCCCAGCAGGCAGTCAGGCCGAGAGGACTCGAACCTCCGATCTCCGGACCCCCAGCCCGGCGCTTTAGCCATCTAAGCTACGGCCTGTCTTGACTACTTGCCCCAGCGCTTCGTCAGGCGTCACCCTGCCAGAATATTGTATCAGCTGTGCCGACCGGTCACTGGGCGCCCGCCCAAGCTTCTTGTAAGAATTCCCTATTACACTAGACAATAACATAGAGTACTATGGGGCTGTTTCCAGCCTAACCGGACAACTTTTACGTTGATGAGCACCGAAAGGAGCACAATGGCCAAGCCCACCAACAAAAACGACACCACCACCAAGACCAAGAATGCCGCCCAGGATGACCGGGCCAGCGGTCGTTCCCAAGCAGTCGAGATCGCCATGCAGCAGATCGAGAAACAGCACGGCAAGGGCTCGATCATGAAAATGGGCGACTCGCTCCGGGACATGGCCAGCATCCCAACCATTTCTACCGGCTCGCTGTCGCTCAACATCGCCCTGGGCATCGGCGGATTTCCCAAGGGACGGATAGTCGAGATCTACGGTCCCGAAGCATCGGGTAAGACCACTTTGTGCCTGCACGCTATTGCCGCCATCCAAGAGAACGGTGGCACGGCCGCTTTCATCGATGTTGAGCACTCTCTCGATCCGGGCCGGGCCGCCAAGATCGGCGTCAACCTTGACGAGTTGCTGATCTCCCAACCCGACTACGGCGAGCAAGCACTGGAGATCACTGAAACGCTGATCCGCTCCGGCGGCGTCGACATCGTGGTGATCGACTCGGTGGCCGCTCTAACTCCCAAGAGCGAGATCGAGGGCGAGATGGGAGACGCCCAGATGGGCGTCCAAGCCAGGCTGATGTCACAAGCCATGCGTAAGCTGACCGCCGCCATCAGCAAGACAAACACTTTGATGATCTTCACTAACCAAATCCGTCACAAGATTGGGGTAATGTTCGGCAGTCCCGAGACAACGGCCGGCGGTAACGCCCTTAAATTCTATGCCTCGCTGAGGCTCGACATCCGCAAGATCGGCAACATTCAGGAGGGTGACCAAATCGTGGGCAGTCGGCACCGAGTGCGCGTCAAGAAGAACAAAATGGCGCCGCCTTTCAAGACCGCCGAGTTTGACATGGACGATAACGGTATTTCTCGGGTCGGCGACGTCATCGACATCGGCGTCTTTCACGGCATCCTAGAGAGATCAGGCAGTTTCTATAAATATCAAGGCGATGTCTTGGCCCAAGGCAGGGAGGCCAGCAAAGAACGGCTCACAGACCAGCCTAAACTGCTCAAAGAGATCGAAAAAGAAATCTGGAAAAAGATCCAAAACTTGCCGGTCTGACCAGTAGCTTGGCCGATGGCAGAGCAGTAAGTTGAAATGGTAATTCTGATTGATAGATAGGGCAAAATTCAATTGTCCAGGGGGTGTTTTGTTGATTGACTCAACACGGGGCGAGCCGTACAATACGGCAGCAGTAATAGTGAAGTAATCATAGTAAGTAACCAATCACTACCACCACCTGACAAAGTATCGACACGCAGTAGAGAACTTCATGCAGCGAACCACTCAGCAAATCGCCAGACATGCGTCCCGAGCCTCGGGACTCTCGCCTTTAGTCGTACCGACGCTCCGGCCATAGCGCCCTGAGCACAACTTTGTCAGCCCATTGACGGTGGTAGGGATTGAGCCACTCTAAGCTCAAGCCGAGACGTTAAGTGGCTCAATAGAATGGACGGTATGTCATTTTTTAACAACCTATCAACCCTTTTCGACCAGGAAGTAGTCAAGGCGCCGGTCCGCGCTCGGGGCCGGGCCGGCAAGACCGGTGGCCCTAAGCGCCACTCGGTTGGGGGTCGTTCCGCCCAGAGACCAATCGTCAAGCCAGTTGCTCGCCCAACTGCTCGCCCAGCCGGCAAACCGGCCCCCAAACCCGGCCCCAATGGTCCCGTTGACCGCCACAGCCACCACGGCCCGGCCGTAGCCGATCATAACCTAGTCCGGGAAGCCCAGGCCAAAGCCCGGGAGATCATCATCGAAGCTAAAGATGAAGCCCTGCTGATCCGTGCCGAGTCGGAAAAACAACAGCGGCAGCTGGTCACCAGCTTGGAAGAACAACAGCGCGAGCTCAATCGTCGGCTCGACAAGATCGACGTTCGTTTGACCCAGCTCGATTCCAGAGAAGAACAGCTCGATGTCAGCGGCAAGGAGCTTGAAAAAAAACGCCAGCAAATCGAGGCTAACCACCAACAGCTGCTCTCCCAACTGGAGAAGGTAGCCGAGATGACGCGTGACGAGGCTCGGCAACAGCTGCTCGATTCCGTCGAACAGCGCCTCGGCCAACAAATGGCCCAGCTAGTCAAACAACGGGAAGAAGAAGCTCGCCAGCAGGCCGACCAGCGCGTCCAGGAAATCCTGGTCGATGCCATGAAGCACGGTGCTACCGACTACGTGGCCGAGTACACCATCTCTACCGTCAACTTACCGTCTGAGGAAGCCAAGGGCAAGATCATTGGTAAGGCCGGCCGCAACATCAACGCCTTCGAAAAGATTACCGGCGTTGACATCGACCTCGACACCTCCCCTACTGAGGTCAGGCTGTCATGTTTTGATCCGATCCGCCGGGAAATTGCCCGGATCTCGCTGGAACGACTGATCAAGGACGGCCGGATCCAACCTACTCGCATCGAGGAGGTGGTAGCCAAAGTTGCCAAAGAGATCGACAAAATCACCTTGGAAGCAGGCAGGCAGCTCTGTCATCAAGTAGGCGTGTACAACCTGCCGACCGAGCTAATGAGCATGCTTGGTAAGTTCAAGTACCGCTTCTCGTACGGCCAGAACCTGATCGCCCACACCTTGGAAGAGACCAAGATCGGCATCAAGCTGGCCCATGAGCTCAAAGCCGACGTCAACATCGTCAAGTTGGGCTGTTTGCTCCACGACATCGGCAAAGTCTCGGACGACGAAGAGGGCAGTCACGTCGAGCTGGGGGTCAAGATTGCCAAGAAGTTCAACATGCCTCAAGCGGTGGTCGATGCCATCGCTCAGCATCACGAGGACGAGCCGTTCAGCGGAGTTGAACAAATGATTGTCTACATCGCTGACGCGGTTTCTGGGGCGCGGCCGGGAGCGCGGTACGAAAACTATGAAGAGTACGTTACACGGCTCCAGAAACTCGAAGAGATCGCCAAGCGGCACGCCGGCGTCCGCCAGGCGTACGCCATCCAGGCCGGCCGGGAGATCCGGGTTCTGCTCGACCCCGAGCAGTCCAAGGACAACGACGTGATGGTCTTGGCCACCAAAATCCGCGACGAGGTCAAAGAGCAAGTCACTTACCCGGGCACGGTCACGGTCAACGTCTCCCGCGAGACTCGCGGCCAACAGGTGGCCGGCTAGCCGGCATAGTACAATAGCTTGGCGGGCACGCAAATCGGGTACGCAAATCATGAGAGAGATACTGTTGATCGCTCAGATCGTGCTGGCAGTGGTGATCACCGCCAGCGTGTTGCTTCAGTCACAAGGCTCCGGGTTGGGAGCCGCCTGGGGCGGGGGTGGCGAAACCTACCACACCAAGCGCGGCCTGGAAAAAGTCTTGATGTACCTAACAATCATCAGCATCATTTTGTTTGTGTTCGTGTCGCTCGGTTTTTTCTTAATCTAGAACCTACTCGATAAGTATATTTATAGATGGGATGAGAAAGTACTACTGGTACTTCACTGCCTACGCCCGCAAGCACGGTCTGGTGCTGGTAGCGTCGGTGGTGTTGGCGGTGGTGCTGTTCTCGCTGGTCATCCCCACGGTGGTCAGCGCCCTGGAACGCAAGCCTCATCGGTATGTGGGCCTGATCGGCAGCTTCAGTTTGGCCACGCTGCCGCCGGAAGTAACTCAATTGATCAGCTCAGGGCTAACCAAGACCGAGCCCGACGGTTCGGTCAAGCCGGTGGTAGCCGAGCGCTGGAGCATCGAAGACGATGCCAAAACCTATCGCTTTCTGATCAAAGACAACTTAACTTGGCAAGACGGCCAGCCTTTGTCGCCCAGCGACATTAACCACAACTTAAGCGACGTCGAGATCATCACCACCGAGGAGGACATTGTCTTTAAACTCCCGGCTTCGTTCGCCCCATTCCCGACGGTAGTCTCAAAGCCGTTGGTCCGGCTTGTCGAGCAACGGCAGTTTATGTTTGGCAGCCGGCCAATGCCGGTGGGGTTAGGGTTGTACCGGATCACTGACTACCGGGAACGCGACCAGCGGCTGGAGTCACTCAGCCTTGATTCTCCTCAAGAGCGGGTGACCGTTCGCTTTTACTTAACAGAGAGTGACGCGGTGCTGGCGTTCAAACACGGAGAGGTTGATGAGCTGTCCGACATTACCGACCCTCAAGACCTAACCGAGTGGAGCTCGACCAAAGTTGACCGGCAACTGAGGACCGACCGATATCTGGCTGCTTTTTTTAACAACGACTCGCCGCTGTTCACCAAAAACGTCCGCCAGGCGCTATCTTACGCCCTCCGGAAACCTCAGGACGAGCGGCGGGCAGTAGGGCCGATCAACCCTCGGTCCTGGGCTTATTTAGAGGGAGGCAGGGCGTACGAGTACGATTCGGAGCGCGGCTTGGAGCGACTGTTTGACGGACTGCCTACTCAGCCGCTTGAGTTTACGCTGACCACCATTCCTTCTTTCCAGCAACAGGCAGACCAGCTCAAACAGCAATGGGAAGAGTTTGGCCGACTGGCGGTCGAGCGCTGCGGTAAGACGGCTGACATCGATGACAAAGACAGTTGTCAAAACTTGAACATCAGCGTCACAGTCCGGGTGCAGAACTTTCCCGATACTACTAACTACGACGTGCTACTGATCGGCCAGGAAATCCCACCCGATCCCGACCAGTACGGCTTGTGGCACTCAGAACAAAGCAGTAACTTCACCGGCTATAAAAACACCCGGATCGACGCTTTGCTAGAAAAGGGGCGGGTGACGACCAACCGCACCGAGCGCAAAGCGCTCTACCAAGAGTTTCAGCAGTTTTTCCTGGAGGACGCGCCGGCTGTCTTCCTGGAACACCTGACTAGTATCTCGGTAAAACGGCGGTAATTCTTCAGGACAAAGCTCGAACCCGGTTATGCAACTCGAACTGCGCGGCACCACCACCCATTACCAACAGATCGGTGCCCACCAGCGGGTGTTGGTGCTGTTGCACGGCTGGGGCGGCAGCTGGCAGAGCTGGCATCCGGTAGTAGCCAGGCTGAGCGAGCGCTACCAGCTGGTCATTCCCGACTTGCCGGGATTTGGCGCTTCTCGGCTGAACGGCCAGGTCTGGTCATCAGCAGAGTACGCCAAGTGGCTGCGCCAGTTTGTCAATGAGGTACTGGCAACTCAAACCTTTAATCTGGTGGGCCACTCTTTTGGCGGCAAGATCGCCGCCTTGTACGCCGCCGGCGAAGGCGGCCAGCTCGGTTCCTTGGAGCGACTGGTGCTGGTGGGCGCGTCCGGTCTGCCCGATCCCTTGCCGCTGAGCTCCCGTCTTAAACAGGCGGTAGTGGCGGCCGTGCCGCATCCCCTCAAAGACCGACTGCCGACCCCTCTCAAAGAGCGGCTGCTGGCCACCGCCGGCCTGGCCACCGACTACCTGCGTGCTAATCAAGAACAACGGCTGGTGTTTCAGGAAATTTTTCGGGAGAACATTGCCCAGTCACTGGTCAAGATCGAGACGCCGACGCTGTTAGTCTGGGGCGGGCGCGACACCGAGACGCCGCCCCACCAAGGCAAACGGATGGCCCGATACCTCCCCCACGCGGAACTGGTGGTGCTGACCGAGGCTGGGCACTTTCCGTTTGTCGACCAACCACCGGCCTTTGTCAAAGCAGTAAGTAGCTTTGTGGGCTAGTTAGCTAGAGATTAGAACCTACAACCCGATCCGTACCATCACCATCAAGAGCATGACTACCCGCACCCTGTTAGCCGCCCTCCAACAACACGAGTACAACTGGCCACGCTTTAGCCAATGGTACCAGCGCCACCAAGGTCAGGACCCGCGAATCGAACCGGCGGACTGGACCGTCAAGCTGCGGCTGGTTAGCGCTATTAGCAGTACTTTATTTTTTGTACCCCAACTGGTGGCGCTGCGGCTGGCGCTGGGCCTGCTGGCGCCGGCTGAGGGAACGCTCCGCCAAGGATGGCAGACGCTGGCCCGGCTCAAGCTGGCCTGGTTGCGGCGGCGGGGGCTGGTGGTACTAGGCATCGCCGGCAGTTACGCCAAGACCTCGACTAAACACATTATGGCCTACTTACTGGAGGAGCAGTTGTCGGTCTGCGCCACTCCCAAGAGCATCAACACCCCGCTGGGAATATCTCAGGTTATTTGGCGACAGCTCAAGTCCGACCACCAGCTGTTGATCATCGAGCTGGGCGAGTACTACCAGGGCGACGTAGCCCAGCTGGCCGCTTTGGTGAGGCCTGATTACGGTGTTGTCACTCCGGTGGGCCGTCAGCACCTGGAGCGGATGGGGTCGCTGGACCAGGTGGCGGCCACTATCGGCGAGCTGGTGGAGTACTTTGCCGGCCGGCCGGACCGGCTGGCGGTCCACCAAGCCAATCGGGGCTGGTTCGGGGGTGAGGGCAGTCACGTCCAGAGTGACACCCATCCCGGGAAAGGCAGTCAATCGTACGTTTGGTATGGTGAGGGCGATGGTGATGTTGAGGGCGATGGTGATGTTGACAGCGGCAAGGCCGACGGAGACGGCGACGCCCCGCCTGACTGGACGGTGAACCGGCCGGAAGTCTCGGCACGCGGCACCGAGTTCGTGGTCCGCCAGGCTGCCGGCGAAAAGGACAACCGCGCCTCTCACAAGAGCTGGCAAGTATTTACTCCCCTCTATGGGGCACATCAAGCTATCAATACTTTGCCAAGTTTTTGGCTGGCTGGGCGGCTAGGACTGGACCAGGCCGCCGTGGCCAAGCGCTGCCGAACACTTCCCTACCTGGAGCGCCGCCACTACCCTACTTTTGCCGAAAACGAGGTGCTGATCCTGGACAACAGCTACAACACCAACCCTGATTCGTGGCCGGCGTCGCGCCGCCTATTGGAACAACTGCCGGCCGAGCGGCGGATCGTGATCACCGCCGGCTTCCTGGAGTTGGGTGATCAGGCTGAAACGCTCAACCGCCAGCTGGGCCGCGACTTGGCGGGAGTGGCTGAGTACCTGGGCTTGATCGAGACGCCGTGGGCGGACGCCATTTGCCAGGGTTTCACAGCGGCCGGCGGTCAGGCCAGCCACGTGGCTACCGCTGCCAACCAAGCTCAGCTTCTCGAGTCACTGCGTGCTACAATTATTCCCAAAAGCCTGATCTTGTTTGAAGGCGGCTGGCAGGAACAGTACGGCTAGCCGTCAGATGTCAGCACCGCTCCGTGCCAACCAAAAACAAAGCATGAAAACACTCGGTATCATTTTCGGTGGACCAGCCGTCGAGCACGAAGTCTCTATCATTACTGCTCTGCAGTTAATCAAACACCTTGATCCAAACAAGTACCGACCGGTGCCGATCTACGTTGACAAGGCCGGCCGGTGGTGGACCGGCGACCAGCTGACCGAGCTGGACTGGTACCGGCGTCAAGATTTGAGCAGTCCCAGCGGCGCCGAGCCGTTTTCCCTGTCCCTCAATCCCGGTGATAATGACCTGGACGCGGCCATCCTCAGCTTTCATGGCCGCTACGGCGAGGGTGGTTGGGTTCAGGGCGTACTGGAAGTAGCCCAAGTCCCTTACCAAGGCCCAGGCGTGACCGGGGCCGTAATCGCCTTCGATAAAATCGTCACCCGCCAGATCTTAGCCGCCGAGGGCATCAGCCAAACAGACTATATCTGGTTTACCGCCGAAGACTGGCAGCAGCGTCCCGCCGTTGTCACCGAGCAAGTAGCCCAGTTGGGATACCCGGTCTTCGTCAAGCCGGCCAATGGCGGCTCGACCATCGGTATCCAAAAAGTTGAAACCGAGGAGCAGCTGGCCGGCGTTATCCGGGGAACGCTCCAGTATGACCGGCGGATAATGCTTGAACAAGAGGTGGCCGACTGCATCGAGGTCAACGTAGCGGTGCTGGGCCTCGGTGACGAGGTGGCGGTCTCGGTGCCTGAACAGCCGCTCAAAAAAGACGAGTTGCTCAGCTTCGCGGACAAGTACCAACGCGGCGACGGTAAAAAAAGCGGCATGGCCAGCGCCAACCGCCGCATTCCCGCCCCCATCTCTGCCGACCAAACTCGGTCAGTCCAGGACCTGGCCAAGCGGCTGTTCAAAGTGTTTGACTTAAGCGGAGTGGTCAGGATAGACTTCTTCGTCAACCCCAGCACCGATGATGTTTACGTCACCGAGCTCAACACTATTCCCGGCAGTATGAGCTACTACTTGTGGCAAGCCAGCGATCTGGAGTACTCTGCCCTGATCGACAGGCTGGTTGACATAGCCGAGCGGCGGCGGGCCGACCAGGACAAGCTGGTCACCCAGTTCGAAAACAACTTACTGGAGACAAGCAAGGAGTAGTGACATTATCATGACCGCGTTCCCATCAGCGCCAAGCACATCTTCGGCAGCTGTTTTCAGAATGCGGCGGCACCTCTGGTTGCGACTAAGCCTGGTAGTGGTGACCGCGGTGGTCCTGGCCGCTTGCCGGCGGGCCGACGTTATTTCCGACGTCACCGAAAATGAAAGCCAGATCGACACCCAACAACTTGACCAAGTAGCCGAGAGCGACGATCTCTCTCGGCCACCGGAAAGGAGCCTCCGTTTGAATCCCGACCAACCTCCCCAACCCACCAATCAACCAGGCCTGCCACCAGCCGCCAACGATGACGCCGCCGCCCAGCTGGGCCAACAGCCCGTCAACGCCTCCCAAGCTGTGATGAGTACCAGCAAAGGCACAATTATATTCGAGCTGTTTACCGACCGAGCGCCACTGACTACAGCCAACTTTGCCAAGCTGGTCCGGGAAGGCTTTTACGACGGCATCAAGTTTCACCGGGTAATCGACGACTTTATGGCCCAAGCGGGCGATCCGCTGACCAGAGACGACTCACAACGGGACCGTTGGGGACAGGGCGGGCCCGGCTACACCATACCTGACGAGTTTCATCCTCAGCTGCGCCACGACTCGGCCGGTATCGTCTCGATGGCTAACCGCGGTCCCAATACCGGCGGCAGTCAGTTCTTCATCACCTACTCAGCTACACCGTGGCTGGACGACAAGCACGCCGTGTTCGGCAAAGTTATCCAAGGACTTGACGTGCTGGAAACAATCACCGTTGGTGATCAGATTATTGGGATAGAGCTGCGCTAGCAAAAAAGTAAACCAGCCGCTCAATTTGTCTCTTGCCAGATGATGGTGGGCCGCCTCATCCACTTGGGGGTAGTAGTCAGCAGGTCGGGCCGGTGAATGAAGACGTCGGTTGCGTGGCAGGCGTTGTTTAAGGTGTTAAAGTTGGTGATGG
>Ga0210057_1005934_pt1 | contig 15442 bp, 15 predicted proteins | sample CryGeyCG2114_010_2_FD_183968 | JGI IMG/M metagenome (GOLD analysis project Ga0210057, IMG submission 183968) | Groundwater microbial communities from aquifer - Crystal Geyser CG10_big_fil_rev_8/21/14_0.10 (SPAdes) (version 2) | ecosystem: Environmental > Aquatic > Deep subsurface > Groundwater ... | reverse complement strand
TTTTAGTTGTTTGGTATTTTGGGCAGTTTTTGCTGCTTCAAACAAAACTTTACGAGTAAAAGCTTGATCTTCTGGTGTTAAATCATCTGGTTTTCTTTTCATAATTAAATACTACTATATATAGAAGCATTTAATTTGAAATGAGGTGAATAAGTTTTTCAGAATAATAGTAATTTTTGGAGTATAGGAACTTTTCGGGGCCTACTCTCATCCTCCTTTAAGTAACTGACTAATGAGTTTATATCTTCGATCACGCCGTAATCCATGATGTGCTACTACTTTCTTTTTTACTCCAACAAAGTATCCATCAATGGTATTAGTAGTGTTTGGAATATAGAGTTCAGGATATCTCTGGTAGGTAAATAGATTATGAAGATTTGATTTAAGTGAACGAAGGACAGGGCGAACATTTTTATGGGTGTACTGTGATCGTTTGAGTCCCAGTATAATAGTTTTCTCTTCCAGAAAAGATTTCCACTTTCTTTCATAGTCAGTCAGCGCTTTTGAGAAAGTTTTTTCATCGGTCCTGGTTAATGGTGCCAGAGAGCGCAACTCTTTGCCAGCGTCAGTCTTGGGACGTCTGGTGAGATATTTCGTGACTGTTTGCAGTTGGTGGAAATGGCAGACTTGTACGGGAATGTCTTTGAAAACATTGGCTAAACCACGCCTTCCGTCCACTACAGTAGCGGTGAACACCCAACCTTTGGTTTCCAGTATCTGACGACCGTAGTGATAGTGGACCATGAGTTCTGAAGATACTTCGTTCCATCAGATATTTCGCTTTAGATTCCATGACCGGAATACACAGATACCATATGACCGTCCCCAGAAGGTGGTATCTATCACTATGATGGTGAGTTCTGGCATGAGGTCATCTCTGGCATAGATACAACTACTTCATCCAGACGGTTCCGTACCCATTTGTATGAATGTCTAAATCGATTACCAATCTGTTTGCCAGTTGCGTACTCATCCCAGAGCTTCCTGGCTATTTTTTTAGTACTTCTCTTGCCTCTAAACTTCTTCCCATACTCATTACATTGATATCGTTGTATGCCATCATGGGTCCCTTTCTTTTTGGTTCGCAACGACAGACAATGCGAACATCTAACTTGTTTTCTAGACATGAAGTTAGATAATCACAAAACCACCCCTCTGTTGAGCGGTGGTTTTGTGATTTTAGGCCCCGAAAAGTTCCTTTAGCCCTAATTTTTTTAGAAGCCATCTCTATTTTTTTGTTAGATCTATCTAACTAAATACTTCTATATATAGGAGTATTTAGTTAGATATTTAAAAGAGGAATGGTTGAGTTATTAATAATGTCTAGAATAGCAAAACCCCGACCGAACCAGTGGCAGGGTAGTGCCAATAGTTCAGGTCGTGGTGGGTGGTCAGTCGGCTAGAGCAACCACGATTTTTTCCGTGACCTCGTGTGAAAGACCTTGTATCATCATGGTGTTTCTAATAACAATCAACCCCCTGTCCTTTTTGTATTGCCACCTTCGAGTTCTTAATAAATAATATAATTAAACTGTTTCTTGGCAGTCGCCATGATTTTATCTTCAGGCAAATCATGACCTTCTGCGGTCATTGAGTCACCGATCTCGTCTATCAGCTTTCTGATGGTTCGGGTGCGCAGGTTGGAGCTGATATTCATTTCTGAATGTCCTCTCTCTTATCGGGGTTGGTTAATATACCTTTGAACTAGGACACTCAATACGTAACAATTGAGTAATGAAATACCATCACCTTAGTTTTGAGGAACGAGTACAAATAGAATTATTAAAACGTAGTGGAGTGAGTATACGAGGAATTGCTTTGGTACTAGACCGTAGTCCTAATACCATCAGTCGAGAACTCAAAGAAAAGCAGGTCCACGGAGTGTACCTGCCAAAGAAAGCCCATCATAAAACATACTATCGACGATATTTAAGTAAACGACAGTGTCTGAAGGTTGGAAGTGATTCATACCTCTCGAGGTTTGTGGATACCCAGGTGAGACAACGTTGGTCTCCAGAGAGAATGTCTGGATACCTAAAGTTCGCCGGGTACCAAGTATCCATTAAAGCAATCTATCGCTTTATATATGCCCGGTCACTTGATGGGTATCTGATTTTGAGATATCAAGACGAAAGAAGTATCAAAGACACAGACCACAATGGAGTGACAGACGCAGATATATTGAAGAGAGGCCACCTATCACCACCTCGGGTCATTTTGAAGCAGACTTCATCGTGAGTGCACATAACCAGTGGTCACTTCTCGTGGTCGTAGATAAACATACACGACGCACATGGGCAGAACGTATACCCAACAGAAAACACGCGATAGTGACGCGTGCTTTCAAAACTATTTTTCAAAACATCAACGTGAAGACATTGACGTTAGATAATGATATCTCATTTTCGCATTGGCGGAAACTAGCGTCTGTCCTCAATACAAAGATATACTTCACCCATCCGTACCGTTCATGGGAGAAGGGGTTGGTGGAGAATACGAATCGGTGGATTAGGCTATTTGTATCCAAACGATGTGATATTGCCTTAGTATCTCCGGCAAAGATAGAGCAAGCGCTCCAATACTTGAATGAGATACCAAGACAGTGTTTAGGGTACAAGACGACGGTGGAAGTTTATCAACAGTGTCCTAGTTGTGGGGTTAATTAACCGTTTCTAGCACTATAAAATCACAATATATATATATTCTGTCAATAGCTTACGATACCGAGAGCAATCGCGTATACTAATGTTAATTATGTCTTCGGATACTGTTCAACAAATAAAAGACCGACTCAATATTATTGATGTGATTTCGCCGTATGTGGAGTTACATAAAGCCGGGCGGCATTTTAAAGGGAAGTCGCCGTTTACGAATGAAAAGACACCATCGTTTTTTGTGTCACCAGAGCGGGGAATGTATTACTGTTTTTCTACTAGTCAAGGTGGTGACATTTTTAAGTTTATTGAGGTGATGGAAGGAGTTGATTTTAAAGGTGCCCTCAAAATTTTAGCGGAGAAAGCCGGAGTGGAATTAGTACCAGAAAATCCGCAAAAAAAATCAGCCCGGGATCAGCTTTATACAGTATTAGAATCGGCCACACAATACTTTGAAAGTAAACTAGTCAATCACGGTGAAGCACGTGCCTATTTGGAAAATCGTGGAGTTACTGCCGAGACTATAAAAAAATGGCGTATTGGTTACGCGCCTGGTCCGCCAAATGCTGGTTGGCGGGAATTGCGTCAATATTTAAATAGTGCTGGCTATAACGATACTGTCTTACTTAAGGCCGGACTAATTAAAACTACTGAAATAGGCAAGGAACCGTTTGATGTTTTCCGTGATCGCATTATGTTTCCTTTGCGAGATCAAAACGGAAAGGTGGTGGCATTTTCTGGGCGAATTCTTACCAAAGACACAGAAGCTCCTAAATATGTTAATTCTCCAGAAACTGAGTTGTATCACAAATCTGACTTACTGTACGGTTATGATATGGCTAAGCATAGTATAAGAAATCTTGGTTTTTGGTTAATAGTAGAAGGGCAGTTTGATGTCGTATTGAGCCAACAGGCCGGTTATACCAATACGGTAGCTGTTTCTGGTACGGCTTTAACTGTCAATCATGTTCAACTATTAGAGCGTCTTTCAACTAAAGTCGTTTTGTGCCTTGATGCTGATAAAGCTGGTATTTCCGCCATGAAAAAAGCAGCGGATTTAATGTTAAGGCGGGGAATTGATGTCAAAGTGGCTTCCTTGACTCCTGGAGCTGATCCAGCTGATATGGTACAAAATGACGTTAAGACATATAAAAACGCTATTGGAAATTCTGTTCATATTATTGAATTTCTTTTGGCGCATTTAAAAAGTAATACTCCCGATGTTAGAGCTTTCAAATTACAAGCTCGTGAGGAAGTGATACCCTTTGTGACTTTAATACCTAATCATATTGATCAAGAACATTTTGAGGGAGTTATTGCTTCTGCCATTGGTACCACCAAAGATGCCGTACATTTTGAATTAAATCGCTTAATTGAAGAAGATGAAAAAAGACATGTGACAACTGGCATAAAGGTAGATGTTGACCAGTATAAGGGTACGCTAGTTCATAATCAGACTCATCGTAAAGAGGTCACTCTTCTGTATTTACTTGCGGTAGCGACAATTGTTTCTCAGTCAGTTCGTTCTGTTTTAGAGCAGGAAATAAACAGCATCACTAATTCAAATATAGATGATTTGACAAAAGAAATGTCCACCGACGCGTTGATTAAAATTACTTTTCAGATTGAGGAATTTTTAGAAAAAAATTCCTCTCTGATTATTTACGAGGAATTGGTTTATAAGTTAGAGCAATTACGGCGCCTTTATTTGGATGAACAATTAGCTATTCTACGTCAACAACTAAATGCTAATTCTGATATTAGTGATGAAGTCTTACCAAAAATCCTTGAATTACAGAAAAAAAAGCAATTACCAGCTTATACTATTGATATTTTTCCCAAATTGTGAATATGAAGATAAGAGACGATAGGGCTGGACAATTTCAGTATTTTCTGTATAGTTGTGTTCACGTATGGCAAAAGCCAAAAAAGTTGTCAAAAAAGTTGTCAAAAAAGTGGCCAAAACCACTAAATCAGTACCAAAAAAAATAATAGCTAAGAAGACCAATCCTAAGGTCGTTGCTAAAAAAAACGTTAAAAGTAACCGTACAAAGGTAGTCAAGAAGAAAGAAGTAATAAAAAAGAAAGTAAGCAAACCGGTCGCTAAAAAAATCACTAAAAAAGGTGTTGTAGTTAAGTCTACAAAAAAACCGAACAAAAAAACATTAATCAAGAAAACAAGAGTTGTCAAAAAAATAGCCAGCAAAAAAATAATTCCTAAGAAACTGACGCGCGGTGAAAAAATTCTAGAACTTAAGGCAATGGAGTTAATGAAACTTGGTCACGAACGAGGTTATGTAACCTATGACGAGTTACTGCGCTCCTTTCCAGAAATTGAAAAAAATGTTTTGTTTTTAGATGAACTGTACGATCGTTTTTCCGTTGCTGGTATTGATGTTTTAAAAAGTGGTGGAATGTTGGGTGATGACCCATCAACAGAATTATTAGCGCAGAAAAATGCCTTTAAGCGTAACGATAGTAGTTATGATTCAATCCAAATGTATTTGCGAGAGATTGGCCAATATCCACTTCTGAATGCTGGGGAAGAAAAAGTTCTTGCTAAGAGGATTTTTGATGGTGATAGTGAAGCACGAAATCTGTTGGCGCGAGCTAATTTGCGTTTGGTAGTTTCAATTGCCAAGAAATACGTTGGTCGCTCTCCAGATTTAACTCTGCTTGATTTAATTCAGGAAGGTAATCTCGGTCTCTTTAAGGCAGTAGATAAATTTGATTTTACTAAAGGTTTTAAATTTTCTACTTATGCCACCTGGTGGATTAGACAAGCAATTACGAGAGCCTTGGCTGACCAATCGCGTACTATTCGTATTCCAGTACACATGGTAGAGACAATGGCAAAGTACAAACAAGTTTCACGTCGTCTGTCACAGGACTTAGGAAGAGATCCGATGCCAGAAGAAATAGCGACCGAAATGGGAGTGGAGGTGGAAAAAATCTACCAAATTGAAAAGATTAGTCAGGATACTATTTCACTGGAATTACCCATTGGAGAAGATGATGATCATTCCCGTTTATCTGATTTTATTGCTGATGATAAAATTACTTCACCGGATCAAGAGGTGTCACATAGCATTCTGACTGATCAAATTACCGAAATCCTTGATACCTTATCTGAGAAAGAAAGAAAAATCCTTGAAATGCGTCATGGTCTAATTGATGGTACTTATCATACTTTAGAGGAGGTTGGTAAAGAGTTTGGAGTTACGCGCGAACGTATTCGCCAAATTGAAGCCAAGGCCTTGGAAAAAATCCGTCAGCATGATAAGGCTCGTCGCCTAAAAAGTTACTAATACCATCTCAAATGTCAGACGGTATCTCATTTTCCTAGTGTTGTGCTTTAATGTATAACCGTTTATCTTATTTAAGAGTAAAATGGCTATTAAATATTATCTTTCTAGATTTACAATTTAGGTTATAAACAGTTAATGCTATACTCAATCTATGTTAAAAGATAATTCGCTTCAAGCGGTGTTTAATGAAGCTTATGCTTCATTAAACACCGCTCAACGTCAGGCCGTTGATAATATTGAAGGTCCAGTAATGGTGATTGCCGGTCCCGGGACTGGAAAAACACAAATATTAACTCTCAGGATTGCTAATATTCTTTTACAAACTGATACTGCTCCGGAAAGTATCTTAGCCCTTACCTTTACTGAATCTGGTGCCAAGGCTATGCGGGAACGACTGCATCGCTATATCGGTACTAGAGCTTACCAAGTTTATATTTATACCTTTCATGGTTTTGCTAAACGGTTGATTGAAGACTACCCTGATGCTTATGAGCGAATTGTGGGTGGCCGGCCAGCTAGTGATTTAGAGAAAATTTCTATTATTGAATCAATTTTGGATAGCAAAGAAATAAAGTTACTACGACCGAGCGGTAATATTACTTATTATGTAAATCCTATATTGAAAATGTTGGGAGAACTAAAAAAGGAATATATTACTCCAGATGAGTTAGCGAAGATTATTCTCCATCAAGAAGAACAGCTCCTTTCAATGGAAAAGATTCATGAGAAGGGAGCTCATAAGGGCAAGGTGCGAGGTGAATATACAAAATTGGAAAAGATTATTTCAAAAAATCAGGAGTTACTTTTTGTTTATCAACGTTATGAAGCACTCTTGCGAACACAAAAATTATATGACTTTGAGGATATGATCGGAGAAACAGTTTTTGCTCTAACTCAAAATGAATCTATGCTCAGAGATTTACAGGAACAGTATCAATACATTTTGGCCGATGAACATCAGGATGTAAATGGATCACAAAACCACTTATTGGAGTTATTGTGTTCATATCATGATCAACCAAATATTTTTGTGGTTGGGGATGAGAAACAAGCAATTTACCGTTTTCAGGGAGCATCATTAAATAATTTTCTTTATTTTCAAGATCGTTTTAGCGAAACAAAAATTATTAGTTTAATAGAAAACTATCGTTCCGGGCAAATCATACTTGATACTGCACACAGTTTAGTCAAAGTGGAAGATGAGGTTTTACAAAAATTGCGCCTCCCACTTGTGTCTATGACAGTATCAAAATCTCAAGTTACTAAAAGAATCTTTTCACATCAGGCCGTAGAAGATGCTTGGCTGGTTGAACAAGTGTCTGATCGTCTGGTTAAAGGGGTTTCACCAGAAGAGATTGCCGTCATCGTTCGTACTAATCGTGAGGTGGAAGCTCTATCCACAAATTTACGTAAAAGCGGTATTACCACAGAGGCATCAGCAGATGGGGATATTTTAAACCATCCTATTACTGAGTCTATTGAGTCATTAATTTCGGCAGTTTTTACTGATCAAACCGAATCGGCTCTTTTTACAGTTTTACATGGGGCATATTGGGGACTATCAATTAATGATGTTTTCAAAATAACTTCAGCCAGAAGACATGACATTACTTTATTTTCTCTTCTAAATGATGAAGTTAAATTGACTGAAATTGGCGTTTCGTCTGTTGCTCAGGCAAAAAATATCAGTACCGTAATTACTAAGGCAAGAGAATTGGAGTTATATGAAGCTCCACATCGCGTTCTTGAATTTTTATTGCAAGCGAGCGGGTTTTTAGATTATGTAATTACCAGAAGTCCTTTGGAAGGGGCTAGAGTGGTGCGTCGACTTTATGATGAGATAGAGGCCTTAGTTTGTCGTGATGGAGCAGTGACTCTTAGTGCGGTTAGAGATATGTTGGCAAGGCGTAGGGCTTATGGTCTTCCTCTGATTGCTCCTTATATTAATAATAATACCCGGTCCGTACAAGTGATGACTGCACATAAAGCTAAAGGTTTGGAATTTGAAATAGTTTTTATTCCTCATTTACAGGATGATAACTGGGGTGGTGGAAATAAAAGAAATTATTTTACCATTCCTATCACGCCAAAATTAGAAGAGGGGGTGGTCAATTCGCTTGATGACGAACGGAGATTATTGTATGTAGCTATGACCAGAGCTAAAAGAGAATTAAATCTTTCCAGCGCGGAGACAAACTCAGAAGGAAAAGCCCTGATTATAACCAGATTATACGATACGCTTGATCAAACTATTATTACAAATTGTCCCACAGACAAAGAAGAAGAAAAATTTAACCCGATCACTCTTTTAGGACAACCCTTACCAGAAAGAATAATTGATAAATCTTTAATAACTAATTTATTTGCTAAGCGGGGTTTTTCGGCCACCTCATTTAATAATTATTTACACAACCCTTGGGATTTTATTTATAGAAATATACTCCGTCTGCCTGAGACTCAGTCTCTTTCAATGCAGTTTGGTACAGTGGTTCATAATGTCCTGGAGTTTGTGACCAAATATCATACTCGGTCTGGATCTTTTCCAACGGCGACAGAAATTAAAAGCAAATTAGAACAAGGACTCGGTCTTTTACCACTTTCTAAAAAAGATTTTGTTCGTTTGCATGAGAAGGGTCTCTTTGTGCTTTATCCCTACATTGATCAATTAGAAAAGACTTTACCAGTAAATACCAAAGAGGAATTTAATTTGCGTGTGGTATTAACTACTGGAATAAAAGAATTACCAGAATTAATCCTGACTGGTAAACTTGACCGTTTAGACCTGACTAGTGATGGACGAACCTATAGAGTAGTTGATTATAAAACAGGCAAGCCAAAAACCAGAAATGTGATTGAAGGAAAAACCGCCAGTAGTGATGGTAATTATAAACGCCAATTAGTATTTTACGCATTATTACTTTCTCTTTATGATGATGAGAGATATTTGTGTCGGGAAGGAGTTTTATCTTTTGTGGAAACAGACACCAAAGGTCTGTTTCATGAGGAAACTTTTAGTATTACGACTGAAGAAATTGAATCTTTGAAACGAGAGTTGATATCGGCTGTTAAAGAAATTGTGGCTGGTGATTTTTTGTCTAATAAAGAATTGGCTGACAAAAGCTCCTATGCTCATTTAATAAGATTATTGAATGAATAAAATAAAAAGAATTATAAAATAAAGTGGCGTGGGGCTTTGCCCCACGCCACTTTATTTTATCATCATTCTATTTACTCAGCTTTGTTTGGCGCTTCTTTCCCATCTAGTTGGGCAATCAAGTTATCAATAATTTGTTTCACCACGGTATATGGTTGTGCTCCATTGATGACGACCTGTTGATCACCGACTATCACTACAGAATAAGGAGTACCATTAGCACCCGCTGCTGCCGCTTCAGCTACATCTTTTTGTACTTGATCGCGATATTTTCCACTATCAAGACAAGTATTAAAGTCTGATCTAGAAACTCCAGCTTTTTCAGCAAAGACAGGTAACTGAGTCATGTCAGTTTGAACATTAACATCTCGCCCGGCAAAAATATTTTTTGAAAAAGCCCAAAAGGCATCATTACCGCCGAGTTCAGCAACACAATATGCTCCTTCAGAAATTCTTGGCGAATTTGGATGTAATTGAACAATCGGAAATTGTCGGTAAACCCAGCCAACCTTACCGCCGACACCATAATCTGTCATAACATTATTCATAGTCTCATCAAAAATTTTACAGAAAGGGCAATCATAATCAGAATATTCAACAATCATAATCGGAGCATTAGGATTACCACGAATATGGTCGGTGCTATCAATTGGTCGCACCACATTTGATTTTGTAACTGTTGAATCAGTTGTAGCAGTTGTTTGTTCTTTGGGTGATGTTTTATTATTACCAGTAAAAAATATTGCTACAGCAATAAGAGCAAAGCCAGCTACTATAGCGAAAGGAATTGCTAATGATGAATTTGAATTTGGTTGCATAGAATTAATTAAAACATTAAATACTGAATTATTATACCATGTTGATAAGATTATAAAGTGATTATGGTATACTTTTTGTGAATATGGATTTTACCCAAGCAATCATTTTAGGGGTAGTACAAGGAATAACCGAATTTTTACCGATTTCCTCTTCTGGTCACTTAGTTTTGGTTCAGAACTTACTTCAAATAGAATCAACTGATACTTTTGCTTTTGATGCAGTTTTACATCTGGCTAGTATTATGGCCGTTGTTATTTATTTTCGTAAAGATATCTGGATTTTAATTCAGGCGCTTTTGCGTAAATTGGGTCGTCTGCCAGTGAACGAAAAGGATATTACCATGGTTTACGCACTTTTAATTGGCACTATTCCTGGTGCCTTTATCGGCTACATCTTGGAAGAAAAAATGTCAATATTGTTCAGTAATGTTCTTTTAGTGGCCAGCTTATTGTTTGCTAATGCCTGGTTTTTTATTTTTGCCGAATGGCATTATTTTAATAATCACCAAACTAATGAAATTACGATTAAGAAAGGTTTTCAGATTGGTTTATTCCAAATTGCTGCCCTTTTGCCGGGGGTCTCTCGTTCTGGAGCAACGATTGCTGGTGGAATGATTCTCGGACTGTCACGAACCGAGGCCTCTCGTTTCTCTTTTCTTTTGGCGATACCGATTATTTTGGGAGTGGGAATAAAAAAGTCACTGGACTTGATCGGGCAAACAGAAGATGTAATTTGGGGTCCAATTATGGTTGGTGCAACAATTGCTTTTATTGTGGCTATAATTGTCATTCACTACTTTCTTAAATTTATTTCTAAACACACGCTCTGGCCTTTTATTTGGTACACCATCTTAATGTCTTTATTTGTCGGTTATTTATATCTGGTGCTATAGATTTTAAATCTAATTAGTTATAGATAGTAAACACTACCATTACTAAAATAGAAGAGTATGCGTCATACCATTATCTTCTTTAATCATCCAGGTTGAAGTATCAAGGGGAATTTCTTTCTTTTTTCCACCATCTTTGAATTTAACATGACCGTGTTTGAGGGCATAATCAAAGACTTTTTTGGTGACTCTCACATCCTGTTCGCAATATTTTTTAATTTCGTCTATCTTGCCTTCTTTCCACCACTTGACTGCCTGAAGACCATTAGCGGATTTCTTGGCGCCAATGGTGGCTTCGGCTACTCCATCAAGCCGTAATCTTCTGCCTAAGGAAAGTCGAATGGATTCAAGTAGGTCAATGCTTTTTAGATTAGTTAAATCACCTGGGTAATATTTATTTAAAAGTGGAATATCAAAATGATTACTATTATATCCAACTAAGGCATCTGCTTCTTCTATGATTGGCCAAATAGTATCTAATTCATCAATCGCCACAGTGGTGTATTTATCGGTTTGGCTGTCATACAAGCTAGCGACTGAAATATCAAGGGCCGATGATTCATTTGATCCAACTTCCTCAAAAGTATTTTGGGTTTCAAGATCAAAGACAATGTAACGCATAGTGATTAGTTTAACATAAGATTATTTGAGAATATTATTTTGTAATTTCTGAAATTAATTCTTCTACAGTACCGCTAATTTCGGTGCCATCAGTCAAATTTTTGAGTTTGTATTGTTTAGTTTTAATTTCATCATCACCCAAAACTAAGACAAATTGAATAAATTGTTCGCTGGCGAGAGAGATTTTTTTACCAACCTTTTTGTTACTTAAATCAATGGTGGTTGAGATTCCGGCAGTCCTAAAAGTTTGAGCTATTTTTTCTCCTGCCAGATTGTGTTTTACCTCGGTGGGCAAAATAGCTAATCTAGACGAGGTAATATCGGTTGTCATTAAATCATGACTGATAAGGAAATTACGTAAAGCGACATCGCCAAACCCAAAACCAATCCCGGGGATTGGTTCCCCACCAAATAACTCGGTTAAATTATCATAACGGCCACCACCTAAAAGGGCACGATTATTTTCTGGATCAAGATCCATTACTTCAAATACTATGCCGGTATAGTAATCAAAACCTCGAATGATAGTTGGATCAAAAACAAGCTGGCAGTCTAGGTCGGTCATGGTGTTGATAAGGGTTAATATTTCAGTATAAGCAGGAGTGTCTTTGATTGTTTCGGGAACGACATTAATATTGTCAGCATTTAAAAATGATAAAATTACTGAGGTAGTCTCTCCAGCTATGGATTGCATTTGTCTTTTAAACTCGTCTACTTCCATTTTGTTTTTTCGGTCGGCCAAGCGGGTCACTCCGAGGCGGATTTCTTTATCTAAAGTGAGTGAATCATAAAGTGCTTCTAATAATCGGCGACTAGAAACATGGATTTCATAATGAAGTCCATTTTCCGCTCCAAAGTTTTTGAATATTTCATTCGCTAAAAGAATGATTTCAACATCTGCCGATACATCGTCAATTCCAAAAATATCACAGTTTAGTTGCCAGTGTTCACGAAGACGACCACGTTGCATTCGTTCATAGCGGAAAAGATTAGGGATGGAGTACCAGCGTACAGGGAAAGATAATTCTCGTCGTCGACCGGCTATCATTCTAGCAACCGTTGGTGTCATTTCTGGTCTTAGGGTAACAGCACGATCTCCTCGGTCGGTAAAAGAGTAAGTTTGTTCATTGACAATTTCGGTACTGGTCTTATGGCGATATAATTCAGCTGGTTCAAGAACAGAAGCATTATATTCCTGAAAGCCGAATTGTTCGGCAGTTAAGCGCCAGACTTCAAACATGTAACGTTGTTCAGCCATGTTTTCTGGGTAAAAATCTCGGACACCTTTATAAGGCTCGGTGGATAGTTTTTTATCATTCATAATAAGCAGATTGTAGGCGAGTAAGAGCTACTTGGCAAGTAAGCAAACTATTCAGTTAACCCGGCTGTTTCGCTATAAATAGTCTTTAATCTGGAATCCATGGCAGTTTGAATAATTGCTTGCAGTTCGCGGGGATGGGGAAGGAATTGGCTCTCAAAATTGTTTGAGTTAGCGCTGGCGGTCTGAGCTGTGATAGTGCCAAAATCAAGTAGAGTCGGTATAATACCACTAATCGTAATTTGAATATCCTGTAATCGTTCTAATCGAAAATTACCAACTTTACGATTAAAAAACCCATCTTGTTCAATAACGATAATTCGGCGATCAGTGACCACCCAGAGATCAAGAAAATAATTCGTCCAAACTGTCATCGCTGCCAAACTGCTCAATAATAACCATAAGGCCAAAGAAAAAATAATAAATGAAGAATTGGTAAGAAATAGTTCTCGCCAATTTTCTGGAAGTGGAGTAGCTAATAAAAACATTATAAAAAACAGTGGCAATAAAGCAAAAAGAATAACCAGTGCCAATTCCATATAAATAATAAACCAATGTTTGCGAGCAGTCGTGATAATGGTTTCTTCGTTCTCTAATTCAATTTTATCGTATAACATATTTTATCCTAAATAATAAAGAATAGGTAAATTATCATAATAAAAAGCAAGGGTAGTGTAATTACCAGAAATGTTAAATAAGTGATTTTTGTAACGGAATTATTAGTGGAGTAATTTTCCCAATGATAAAATAAAACACCAGAAAAAATAGCATAAATGGTGACGGTAAGATAAAAAGCTAATTTAGCTATAAATGTCAATGAGATAGTGATAACTGGAAACATGTTCTTACTATTATGCCATAGTAAGAACACTGAAGCGAGGGGAACCATATTGGTCGGGGTGGTTAACAATTTGAAAATTATATTGGTGGGCTAAAGAGGTAAGAGATGTTACTTGGGCTGGTTCATGTTCAATCCAGAGTTGACCAGTATGGGGCCGGAGCTTTGCTCCGGCCCCAGCGACAATCTGTTCAATAATCTCCATTCCACCTTCACCACCAAATAGCGCCAGATGTGGTTCATAAGTAGTAACATTTTTTTCAACTGTTTCAGCTTTAACATCAATATAGGGTGGGTTGGTCAAAATAAAATCAAATTGTCCAGTGATGTTTTCAAATAAGTCACTTTCTACAATCTCGCATCGTTTCTCTCTAATATCGCGATTAATCGCGATATTAGAGAGAAAGTTTTTTTCAATGGTTGGGAGATGGACGGGATCAATTTCCGCAAAAGTAATAAATACTTCAGGTACAGCTTTCGCTACAGCTACTCCAATCGCTCCACTACCGGCACATAAATCCAGAACTCTCAGATCAGCGTTTTGGTTATTAAATATCGGAGAATCAAATTTAGGAATGCTATCCCTAAATTTCTGCTGTACGGAGATTTCTTTGAGAGCTTTTTCAACCCAAAATTCAGTTTCGGCGCGCGGAATAAGGGGTTTTGTGTCTAGCCAGATTTGGCAATTAAGAAAATGGATGAAGCCAATGACGTAACCGAGTGGCACGCCCGAGGATAATTGCTCACAGTCGGCGTGGAAAGCTTCGCTTTCCACGCCCCTGTATTTCTCCTTGAGGAGCCAATTTTCGTCTCTAGTCATAATTTATACTACTGTGCCTGTAAAATCTTGCTCTGTCCAGCTTGAGATACGATTGCATAACCTTCATATACATTTGAGACTCTTTAGCAATAAGAAAAATGAAAATCGGACACGTTTTAAGAAACACTAGAGGATTTGCCAAAGCCACCGCCTCTGCTCTAAAGTGGCGAAGTATGCGCAATAAAGCTGAAGTGGAAAGAAGCTGGTACCATTCTTGAACTGATAAGGCGGTACTTCGGTACCGCCTTTTCTATGTCTATTTTATAATCTGCTATACTGGCTTTTATGCTAAATGCTCCAATGCTTGAAATTAAGAATTTGGTGAAGAGATATGGAAAAGGTAAGAAGGCAAAATTGGCAGTTGATAATATTTCTCTATCAATTCCTCGGGGATGTTTTTTTGGACTCTTAGGTCCTAATGGGGCGGGGAAGTCGACTACCATCCACTGTATTACGGGGATTGCTCAACCGACCTCCGGTCAAATCTTGATTGATGGGGTGGATGTAGTTGCTGACTACAAACTGGCACGAACAAAGGTGGGTCTTTCGCCACAGGAATTTAACGTGGATATTTTTTCCACTACTGAACAGTTGATGGATTTTATGGGAGGATTTTATGGGATTCCAGCCAAGGTGCGATCCAAGCGGATTGCGGAATTAATCAAGCAATTTGATTTAGAAGAACAGCGGAATGTTAAGTTCCAGAAATTGTCTGGCGGACTAAAACGGCGGGCAATGCTCGGTCGAGCATTGGTCCACACACCGGACTTATTGATTCTTGATGAACCAACGGCTGGGGTGGATGTAGAGCAGAGACGAACCTTGTGGGCGTATCTGAAGGAATTAAATAAAGGAGGTAAAACTATTATTTTAACTTCTCATTATTTAGAGGAAATTGAATATTTGTGTAATGATATCGCGGTGATTAATCATGGGCAGATAATCTGGAATGGGACAAAGGAGGAGTTTATGATAGGTGGGAAGTCGGTCGAGGAGAAATATTTGGAATTATTAAAACAAT
>Ga0210057_1005933_pt1 | contig 15442 bp, 15 predicted proteins | sample CryGeyCG2114_010_2_FD_183968 | JGI IMG/M metagenome (GOLD analysis project Ga0210057, IMG submission 183968) | Groundwater microbial communities from aquifer - Crystal Geyser CG10_big_fil_rev_8/21/14_0.10 (SPAdes) (version 2) | ecosystem: Environmental > Aquatic > Deep subsurface > Groundwater ... | reverse complement strand
TTATAAGGGACTTGCTACTACCGCCGTTATTCTTATTGGATTATTTTATTGGATTACAAGAAATATGACTGTTGGTAATATTGATGGTATAGAATTATTTTTATCATTGTTAATTGGTATTGTGGTTACGGCTCTTATGGTTTTGATAACAGATTATTATACTTCAAAAAATTTCAGTCCTGTTAAAAAGATTGCTCAAGCATCAACCACGGGTCACGGGACGAATATCATTGCCGGATTGGCGGTTTCAATGGAATCAACCGCGTTGCCCGTAATTGTAATTGCCGGTGCAATGTTTTTGGCTTATTCCGTTGCCGGGCTGTATGGAATCGCATTGGCCACCATAAGCATGCTTTCTTTGACCGGACTTATTCTTGCAATAGATTCTTTTGGACCTATTACTGATAATGCTGGTGGAATTGCTGAAATGGCCGGCTTGCCAAAAGAGGTTCGTGAACATACTGACGCTCTTGATGCGGTTGGTAATACAACTAAAGCTGTAACCAAGGGATATGCCATTGCTTCGGCAGGGTTGGCGGCAATGGTTCTTTTTGCCGCATATACGCAAGAACTTTCTGAATTTGGAAGAACGGTTATTTTTGAACTTTCTGATATTAGAGTTCTAATAGGGTTGTTTATCGGCGGTATGATGCCGTATTTATTCGGATCTCTTGCAATGCAGTCTGTCGGGAAAGCGGCCGGAGCAGTTGTTGAAGAAGTTCGCAGACAATTTAAAGAAATTTCAGGAATAATGACAGGACATGCTAAGCCCGATTATTCGACTGCTGTTGATATTGTGACTAAAGCCGCGTTGCGGGAAATGGTATTACCGGCTCTTATACCGATCGTGTTTCCTCTACTTGTCGGTTTTATTTTGGGCCCAGAGGCTTTAGGGGGTCTTCTTGTCGGGGTAATTGTGACCGGTTTGTTTGTAGCAATTTCAATGACTTCCGGCGGAGCGGCTTGGGATAATGCCAAGAAATATATTGAAGACGGTAATTATGGAGGCAAGGGCTCTGATGCTCATAAGGCGGCAGTTACCGGCGATACGGTCGGGGATCCATACAAAGATACTGCCGGTCCGGCTATTAATCCCATGATTAAAGTGGCTAACATAGTGGCTTTATTGATTGCTCGGTTCTTAGTTTAGAAATATCGTTGCACCGTTTGCACTTGACAGTTCATGTGTTGGGGTGTACTATATTGAAACATTTACTATTTTCGGTTCATGTTTATGCTGTTGGTCGGTTGGCCGTGCGTATTTCTTTTTCAGGCGGGGAAAACAGTCATCTACGCTCCATTTTTGTTCTTGTTTGGTGGGTATCCTATTCCCACTTTTGAAAGCATGAAAAATTATGGTCGTTACTACGACAACCTGGCTGCCGTAGATGTTCGGAAAATACCTCTGCCTCGGATCGGCAATATTCGAGTATTGCCCATTTACATCTTGGGGCCAATTGGGTATGCGTTTCTTTTTTTCATGTATGACAATGATGCAGTAATTTTTAGCTGGACATTGCGTATCGTCTTAGTAATAGGATGGTTTTTCTCAATGATTTGGATTTTTAAAAAGTATTCTGATAAGCTCAATCTTGCTGAACAATTTATAGATGCTAAAATTAAGAAATTTTGCAAAATTCTTCCAATCAAAGAGAAGGACTAAATACCCGCTTGATTACGACCCCCAAAAGGGGTCTTTTTAATTTTTTTAATTATCCACATCAACTTGCTCACTTTTTGGGTCAAATTGTTATAATCAATCTTGTGAAATTAGATATTAAATCTTGGAGGGAAGAATCTTCCAAGTTAAGGAAGGAGGTGTTTCTATGTTGCAAACAGTAGTAGCGTCAGATATTGTTCGAGATTCATTGTTGACTTTGTGGACCGGGGTAGCCGGTTTTGTTCCTCGTTTGGTAGCCGCCATTATTGTGTTTTTGGTTGGGTGGCTTATAGCTCATGTGTTGGGCAGACTGGCTTTTCATATTGTTCGAGTTATTCGAGTTGACAGCGCTCTGACCAGAGTTGGATTTAGGAGAGCATGGGAAAGAAGCGGTTTTCGCTTGGATACGCCGATGCTTTTTTACGAGCTTGTTAAATGGTTCTTTGCGATCGTGTTCTTGATGGCGGCCACAAACATTTTGGGACTGACGGAAGTTACGGATTTCTTAAGAAGTGTATTGTTCTACCTTCCAAATGTGATTGTAGCGGCGGTTATTCTTTTATCAGGAATTTTAGTCGCCAAGTTCTTGGAAGGGCTGGTTCGGGCTTCAGTTAAAGCGGCAGGTTTAATATCAGCCAATTTCTTGGGAGTTTTAACTAAGTGGGCTGTCTTTGTATTTGCTTTGCTTATAGCCTTGGCTCAATTGAAAGTTGCCGATGACATTATCAAGATTGTCGTTACGGGATTGATAGCGGCCGGTGCTTTAGCTTTAGGTTTATCTTTCGGTCTTGGAGGCGTTCGACACGCTGAAGAGATGATAGGAGATATGAAAAAGAGAATTGGCGAATAATCTATACCTCTTTTAAACTAAAAACCCCATTGCAATGGGGTTTTTAGTTTAAAAGAGGTATAGAAACAACTTCAGATAATTTGTAAAAGGCGTTTATATGCTTCCGGAAAGATTTTTTTAATCATTTCCATGTCCTTGGATGAAAACTTAGATAGAACAAAATTCATTATAAACACATCTCGTTTTTTGTCTGTTTGTTTGCGGACTTTTTTAAGAGCCCGGATTGCTATCCCGATGCGCAGACGGTGGAACTTTTTTGTTTTCAGGGATTTAATAACGGACTCAATTCCTTTGTGTCCTCCCGAATTTTTTCCGAATGAATTTTTAAAATTCCCGAATTCTATATCAAGATCATCCTGAATCACAATTATATTTTCCGGTTTTATTTTGTAAAATTTTGCTAATTTAATTATTGCTTCACCGCTTTTGTTTACGTAACAAAGAGGTTTTGCCAGATATAATACTGCACTTGGCTTCGCTAACTTTATTTTTGAGATAAGAGAGTTTGATTTTTTATCAAACTCCCAAATTATTTTATTGTTGGTTGTTTTGGCTGACTCGTCTTCGCCAAGGCTACGGCGGGCGAAGTAATCCAAAAACATAAAACCCACATTGTGGCGAGTATTCTGGTAGTTTTCGTCCGGATTTCCTATTCCAAGTATAAGTTTTGTCGAGGTCATGAAGATAATAATAGGATTTTTACTAAAAAATTGCAAAATTTCCAAGTTTCCTTGACTTTTTAAAGCATACTGTTATTGTTTCAAATAGATTTTTTATAAAAAGGAACAGACAAGAAAGATGGTAAGGAGAATTAAAAATTTTCTTAAATTGCTCTTTGTTTTTATTGGAGTATGGGTAGCTGCCCTAATTCCATTATGGTTTTTTTTGGTGGCAAGATTTTTTTTAAATCCGTTTGGATATTGGGAGAATCTCGTTTTAACAATGGCTTTTTTATATTTTTTGGGATTATTGCAGTTAGTTTTATTTTTGATTGCGGCATGGATTACATATTGCCTTTGGTCAGATTTCTTTTTTTTGAGAGCCAAATAGGCTCTTTTTTTATTTAAAAAAGTTGAAGATGATAAAGGAATACTGTAAGATAAGTTAATTGTTTGAATAATATGAATGAAGAAAAACCACAAATTCCAAAAATAAAATCAGAAATTATTGCTTTTGTTTGGGAAACCATTAAGATCGTCGTTATTTCTCTTGCTATTATTCTTCCTATAAGGTATTATCTGGTTCAGCCGTTTTTTGTGAAAGGTGCCTCAATGGAACCCAATTTTGAGGATGGGGATTATCTCCTTGTCGACGAGTTGAGTTACCGGTTAAGGGATATTGAAAGGGGAGAGGTCATAATTTTTCGTTTTCCTCAACAGCCCTCGCAATTTTTTATAAAAAGAGTAATTGCTCTTCCGGAAGAAACAATCCAGATCAAAAATAATAAGGTTACAATTTTTAATAAAGAAAACCCTCAAGGATTAATGTTAAATGAAACATATTTAGCATTAGATCAGGAAACCTTAGGCAGTATAACCACTAAATTGGATGATAATGAATATTTTGTTTTGGGAGACAACCGCCTTCAAAGTTCCGATTCGAGGCGTTGGGGGCCGGTTAACCGGAGTCTTATATTGGGCCGTGCATTTTTAAGGCCTTGGCCGTTTACGAAAGCGTTAAGGATCCAGAAAGCGGTTTATTAGTAATAGTTTAAATCACGATCTTTTTTTAGATAATTATGGCAAAACAAAAAACAATTCAGGCGCCAAAAGGAATGAGAGACATTCTTCCCGAAGATCAGAAATATTGGCGCTATGTTTTAAAAAAAACAGAACCCTTGTTGGAATTTTTTGGCTTTGAGAAGATCGAAACTCCTGTTTTGGAATCAACAGAACTTTTCGTCCGTTCCGTTGGAGAGGGAACTGATATTGTGGAAAAAGAAATGTTTAGCTTGAAAACCAGAGGTGGAGACAGGTTAACTCTTAGACCTGAAGGAACAGCATCGACTGCTCGCGCGTATCTTGAAAACGGCATGAATGTCAGACCGCATCCGGTCAAGCTTTATTATGCCGGACCGTTTTTCAGACACGATCAGCCTCAAAAAGGAAGATACAGGCAATTCTATCAAATTGGTATAGAGACTATAGGCGATAGTTCAGATGCAGTGGACGCGGAATTAATATTTTTGGGACATAAATTATTGTCTAACTTAGGGCTTGGCGGATACAACGTCCACATAAACAGTATAGGTGATTCAAACTGCCGGCCGGCATATCTTAAGGCTCTCAAAGAATTTTATAAAAACAAAATCAAAAAGGTTTGTCCGACTTGTAAGATTAGGTTCAAGGCAAACATTTTAAGAATGCTTGATTGCAAAGAAGAAGGGTGCAGGGAGCTGTCCAAAGATGCTCCGCAGACAGTAGATTATCTTGATAACGAATGCAAGACCCATTTTAAACATGTTTTGGAATTTTTGGATGAAGCTAAAGTGCCGTATCTTTTAAACCCCCACCTTGTAAGAGGTCTTGATTATTACACAAGGACGGTATTTGAATTTATTCCTGAAGAAAATGATAGTTCTCAATCATCAGTTATTTCCGGCGGCAGATACGACCGTCTGATTGAAACTCTTGGCGGTTCAAAAACACCGGCCGCCGGGTGGGCAATGGGGTTGGACAGAATAGTTGAAGCATTGAAGGACAATAATGTTTCGGTTCCTGATTTCAAGCCAAGGCCCAAAGTTTTTTTGGCTCAACTCGGAGATGCTGCAAAAAGGAAAAGTCTTGTTCTTTTTGAAGCGCTTAGAAAAGCGGGAATTGAAACCAAGTCTTCCTTGGGCCGCGACAGTATTAAATCCCAAATGAGGATTGCTCATAGATTGGGAGTAAAGTTTACTTTGATAATCGGACAAAAAGAATCCTTAGATAATACGGTAATATTAAAAGACATGGATGCTTCAACTCAAGAAATTATTCCTGCAGAAAAAATAGTTGAAGAGGTTAAAAAAAGACTAAAATCTTAAAAACCGAAGTTCGGTATGAGAATTTTAGGCATTAAATCAAAAATATTTGATTTCTGATATTTTTTGCAAAATTATTAAAAATGAGATAGAATCAGAAGCCGTATATAAAGACGAAGATTTTTGGGTGATAAAAGATATAAATCCTCAAGCCCCGGTTCATCTTTTGGTCATACCCGTTAAGCACTTTTTAAAGATAGACGATTTTTCCGCCGAAGGCGGATCCTCATCTGGCGGAGCTACAATGGTATTAGGAAAAGCTTTGATTGTTGCCGATAAGGTGGCCCATGAACAAGGACTTGAAAAAGGGTATCGTCTGATAATCAACGAAGGAGAGCATGGAGGAAAGCTTGTTCCGCATTTTCACATTCACATATTGGGCGGAAAAAGGTTGGGCCCTAAAATTGTTCAATAAATAGAACGTAGCGCGATTGACCGTTTTCTATGCAAAATCGAGCATTCGACTGAGCCATACTGAAGTATGGTGAAGGAGAAGCGGGCTCGGAGTGGTTTCCTGACCGTGCTTTAGCCGGTCAAGAAACTCTGTAGATTTTAACAGAAGAAGACGGTCAAGCCCGTCAGGGCCTGTACCGCTTAAGTATTTAAGCGGAGGGCGAGCAAGTTCTAAAAGGAAGGAGGTTTAATTATGGTAGAAGTAAAAAGAAAACCGAATGAATCAATAGGAAGTGTCATGAGGCGTTTTAACCGTTTTGTTCAACAAAGCGGAGTTTTGCTTAAAGCTAAAACGGACAGGTTTCGTCAAAAAAAATCATCTGAAAGAAAAGAAAAGATGTCCGCTATAATGGGAACACATTTGGCTAACTTAAGAAAACGTCTGGAAAAGATGGGGAAATATAATGAAGAGACTTTTGAAGAAGAAAAGCGTAAAATGAAACAAGAACTCAATTTATAAAAGGTTGACCATTCCATCAACCGCTAATTGCGGTTAAGATGTGGTAAGGCAGTTCATTTTTCAAGCAAAATTAGGTATGTTAAAAGAAAAACTCCAACAGGACGTAAAAGATTCTCTGAAAAACGGCGATAAGCAACGCCGACTGGTTTTGGGTATGGTTTTAGCTTCTATAAAAAACAAAGAGATTGAAAAACGCAACGAATTAGATGATGAAGAAATAACAAGTGTTGTTTCTTCGGAGATAAAAAAGAGGAAAGATGCCATTGAGCAGTATGAAAAAGGCGGCCGTTCTGAATTAGCAGAACAAGAAAAACAAGAAATCCGGATATTGATGAATTATCTGCCTGAACAGATGTCTGAAGAGCAAATTAGAACAGAAGTTGAGAAAGCCATCAGTGAGATCCGTTCGACAGGTTCGGCAAGCTCACTGCAAGCAGGTTCGGCTCCTTCGACAAGCCCAGGACAGGCAAGCTCACTGCAAGCAAATTCAGGACAAGCCGGACCAAAGGATATAGGAAAAGTTCTTGGAATATTAATGTCAAAAATAAAAGGAAAAGCAGACGGCCAGTTTGTAAGTCAAATAGTCAAAGAAGAGCTCTCAAAACAAAAATCACCCGTTTAATTAAAACGGGGCGATTTTTGTGGTTTATTGACCTACGGTTTAATTAGTCGTAAGCTATTTTTGATTTGACACAAAAAAAGAGGTGATCATTGAAAAGTAAAGAAACGGTAGGAAATTTCAATTTATTTTATCGCAATGGCGATGATTTTAAGAATGATTGGCAAAAACATTTTTTGGAAGTTTATGGTTTGAATACTGATCTTTCGTGCGTGCGATTGCCACCCGTTGCCGTAGGTTTTAATTGGGGAGTGATTCGCGTGCCCGAACTTTCAGGACAGAAGATGTTCGAAGTGCTTTCTAAAAGATTTAAAAGATCAAGAAAATGGTGTGACAATCTTGATAAAATTTTGAATATAGGCAAGGAAGCCCGAACGACCAAGAACGGTCCTTATGCCGGATGGCTTAGGGATTGTTTAGAGGTTGATGAAAAATTAAATTACCTTTCGGCAAAAGATATTATTGAGCAAAAAATAAAGTGCGTTACTTTGTCAGAGCGCATTGCGCTTGAAGGATGGTATGAATGGAAATTTGGTCATCATTTGAATATTAAGACTGTATCACTGAATGCCGGTTCGCGCTGTGTTGATGGAACTGTTCCGACTTTGTATTGGAGCGGGACCCACGGGCTTTGCGTGGATACTTGGTTGTTTTCGCAAGGATCTGTTGGTATTTGTGGCAGGGAAATAAGGGTTTTGGCGGATATTTTGGAAATGTCCGCTTTTTGTTTTTAATAAGTTTTAATGTTAAAATCGTGTATCAATGATGAAACTCGATCTTGTTTTTAAAAATTATACTTCTCAAAAATCTCCGGGGGAAAATTTTTTCAAAAAAATTATTGAAAAAGGAGCATCAACTTTGAAAATAAAAGGCAGTTTAGAGGTGAGCGTGAATTTGATCGGAGAACTTAAAATCAGAGAACTTAACAGGAAATTTTTAAAGAAAAATAAAACTACCGATGTTTTATCTTTCCCCTTGAAAGAGTCGGGCTTGAAAAAATATGGTATACTTCCGTTAGGTGATATTTTTATTTGTTTGCCTTTATCCAAAAAAGAAGCATTCAGAGAAAAAATAAGCCTTAGAACAAAGCTTGGACGATTGACAATCCATGGTTTTCTGCACTTGCTTGGATTCGACCACGAAAATTCAGAAAAGAAAGCCGAAGAAATGTTCAAACTTGAAGATCGAATATTTTCAAAACTTTAATTTTTTTTATGGCAAGGCCTTATTTAATTTCAGGGATAGATATAGGAAACTCTCAAGTCAAAGTTGTGATTTCAAAAATAAATAGAGATGATTTAGCCATGGAAATAATAGGTATGGGGAGTGCTCCGTCGAATGGTTTGCGTAAGGGCATGGTGGTGGACATGGAAGAGACTATAGATAATATTAGAACTGCCGTTCAAAGGGCGGAGGCAATGGCCGGAGCTTCAGTTAAGAGAGCATATCTTGCCGTTAACGGTCTTCATATAAAGAATCAAATTTCTAAAGGAGTGATTGCGGTTTCTCGGGCTGATAATGAAATTTCCCAGAATGATATTGACAGAGTAATTCAGGCGGCTTCTGTTGTGAGTCTTCCGGTAAATAGAGAAATAATTCATGTTATTGCCAGAAATTTTATTGTTGACGGTGTGGAGAATGTTAAAAATCCTTTAGGCATGAAAGGTGTTCGTTTAGAAGCCGAGGTTTTTATAATCGAAGGATTATCACCTTATTTGAGAAATATCGCTAAATGCGTGAACGAAAATAATATTGAGGTTGCCGGGCTGGTTTTTGCCCCTTTGGCGGCTTCTCTTTCTGTTTTGGATAAGAATCAAAAAGAATATGGAGTTTTGAGCCTTGATTTTGGAGGGGGCACATCTACTTTGACTGTTTTTGAAGAGGCTGACCTTATTCACAGTATGGTTTTGCCGGTTGGATCAAAACACATAACCGCCGATTTGGCTGTCGCTCTCCGCACTTCCATGGATATTGCCGAAAGGATTAAGATTGAACACGGAACAACATCTGAAAATTTAGATCTTAGAAAAAGAGAAAATTTAGATCTTTCCGAATTGGTTGGAGAGCAAAATTTTTTATGGCCCAAAAAACAACTTGCCAATGTTATAGACGCAAGAGCACATGAGTTATTGGATTTAGTTTCTGCAGAGCTTAAAAAAATATCAAAAGGAATGCTTCCGGCCGGGGTGGTGCTATCCGGTGGAGGAGCAAATCTTCCGGGAATAGTTTCGTTGGTAAAAGACAAACTAAGACTTCCCGTTAGATTGGCAAGTTTTAGGGGTAGTTTGGACAATCAAAATGATCCTTCTTTTTCTGTTGCCGCAGGATTAGTTTTGTGGGGAATGGAAGAAGAAATAGGTTCAGTCAGAGGAAAATCTATTTCAGTATCAAATAATGAATTTTTAAGAAAAATCGGTAAATGGTTCAAGAATTTTCTTCCTTGATGACAGGGCGTGTTGTTATCAAGGAGTTATCCACAGGTTATTAACCAATTGTTTGATGATGATATTTTTTTATGTTAATACGAGGTATAAATTATGGCACAAATTAAACCACCATTTGAAACATTTGCAAGAATAAAGGTAATAGGCTGCGGGGGTTCCGGAATGAACGCTCTTCAGCGAATGATTCAGGCCAGAATTCATGGCGTTGAATTTATTGCCATCAATACTGATGCTCAAGATCTTCATGGAAGCGGAGCCACGGTGAAGATTCATATTGGTAAAAGTCTGACAAGGGGATTGGGCGCTGGAATGAATCCGGATATTGGAAGACAAGCGGCGGAAGATACTAAAGAAGAAATAATGAACGCGCTTAAAGGGGCAGACATGGTTTTTATCGCTTATGGATTAGGCGGAGGTACCGGAACTGGGGCGGGGCCAATTATAGCAGACTTAGCAAAAGAAGTTGGAGCTCTTACGGTTGCAGTGGTAACAAAACCATTTAGTTTTGAAGGCGCACAAAGAATGAAAATCGCAGAAGACGGATGGAATATTCTTAGAGATAAGGTTGATGCTTTGATCACCATTCCGAACGATAGAATTCTTTCTATAATAGATCGGAAAACGCCCCTGTTGGAAGCTTTCGCGGTGGTTGATGATGTTTTGAGGCAGGGTGTTCAGGGTATTTCTGATTTAATAACAATTCATGGAGTTATAAATGTCGATTTTGCGGATGTAAAAGCTATTATGGCCAGTTCCGGTTCGGCATTGATGGGTATTGGCAGGGCTAGTGGAGAAGACAGAGCTGTTGAGGCGGCAAAGATGGCCATAAATTCTCCTTTGCTCGAGGTCTCAATAGATGGTGCCAGGGGAGTTTTGTTTAATGTTTCCGGAGGAGCAGATATGGCCATGGCAGAAATAAATGAAGCGGCAAGAGTTATAACAGAGCATATTGATCAAGATGCGAGGGTTATTTTTGGAGCAGTTCTTGATGATAATCTAAAAAAGGGAGAAATAAAGATCACCGTCGTTGCTACCGGTTTTAATAACGGACACCCTGTTGAAGCAAAACCAAATACTCATCAGGCAAATAATATTTTTAGTCAACAACCCACTATTCCGGTATCTGCCGGTAATGGTGCGGTGAAAGAACTCGTTGATCCTTCTTTAAATGACGATGAGTTTGATATTCCCGCTTTCATCAGGCGCAAGATGAGCAAATAGTATTCTTATCTACTTATCAACATTTTGGCAAAAATCCATTAGTGTTAAAATTAAGTTAAAAGCATGCGGCCCAAGGGCCGTCGTTTTGTACCGATTATGCAATCAAATCAATCATATCTCCCAGAAACTTCCTTGTTATCTTCAAACGGAGAATCTAATTTTAGTTTTGAGCCGGAAGATCAAAAAAGATTAGGGTTTTCATCTGGTTCAGGATTACGTTGGCCAAGAATTTTTGGTTCAAAACATCCTTATGATGAAATTGTCTGGGAAAAAAGAACGGCTAAAATAACAAAAGGAGATGGAACTGTTGTTTTTGAACAAAAAGAAGTTGAGGTGCCGAATTTTTGGAGTCAAACGGCAACCGATATTGTTGCTTCTAAGTATTTTAGAGGTCGTCGTGGCGTGCCGGATAGAGAAAAAAGTGTAAAGCAAATGATAGACAGGGTTGCAAAGACTATTGGTTCATGGGGACTTAAGGATGGATATTTTTCTTCTAAAGAAGATTGTCAAAATTTTACTCTTGATTTGACTTGGATTCTGGTCAATCAATATGCCGCTTTTAATAGTCCGGTTTGGTTTAATGTCGGTGTTCATGAAAGGCCACAATGCTCGGCTTGTTTTATTCTTGCTGTGGAAGACAACATGAAATCAATTCTTGATTGGTATCGTGATGAGGGCTGGATATTTAAGTTTGGTTCGGGTGCGGGAACAAACCTTTCAAATCTTCGTTCATCCAAGGAAGCTTTGTCTAAGGGGGGATTTTCTTCTGGCCCGGTTTCGTTTATGAAGGGAGCTGATGGTGTTGCTAATGCTATTCGTTCCGGAGGCACAACAAGACGCGCCGCAAAAATGGTTGTTTTAAATGTTGACCATCCTGATATCAAAAATTTTATTTATTGCAAAAAGATAATTGAAGATATGACGAAAGCATTGCAGAATTCCGGGATAAAAGATTCGATAGAGGCTGACATCTTTGATCCTTATACTCTTCTTCCTTATCAGAACGCCAACAATTCAGTTAGGGTTTCAGATGAATTTATGAAAGCCGTTTTAACCGATGAAACATGGGATCTCAAGGCCGTCGTAAACGGAGAAACAATCGAAAGGATCAAAGCCAGAGAAATAATGGATTGGATTGCTGATGCCACTTGGCATAGTGCCGATCCGGGAATGCAGTATGATTCTACAATTAATGATTGGCACACACTTGTTAACACTGGAAGAATAAACGCATCCAATCCGTGTTCGGAATATATGAGCATAGACAATTCAGCATGTAATTTGTCTTCTTTAAATCTTTTAAAGTTTTTATCTGCTGATGGAAAGTTTAATAAAGAACTTTTTAAAAGAGTGATAGACACAATGATAACGTCGATGGATATTTTAGTTGACAATTCATCTTACCCGACTCCGAAAATTACTGAAAATGCCAAGAATTATCGACAACTTGGTTTGGGATATGCCAATCTTGGCGCCTTGTTAATGGCTCTTGGACTTCCTTATGATTCGGAAGAGGGAAGAATGGTTGGCGGACAGATTACCTCTTTGCTTTGTGGACAAGCTTATCGCATGTCAACATTATTAGCTGACATAAAGGGACCGTTTGCTGGATATGAAATGAACAAAGATTCGATGCTGAAGGTTTTGGCCAAGCACTTGGAAGAGGCAGAAAAACTTCATTCATCTTCAAGATTATTTGATCTTGGCTTAAAACAAGACCGAGAAGTTTTGCAGAATATATCCATTTCATATGAAATGGATGAAGACAGTCTTGGCGACAATGCTTTAAAGGTTTGGCAGGAAGTTTTTGAGCTCGGACAAAGATACGGAGTAAGAAATTCTCAAGCCACGGTTCTGGCTCCGACCGGAACCATAGCTTTTTTGATGGACTGCGATACCACCGGAATTGAACCTGAACTGGCCTTGGTTAAATATAAAAAACTTGTAGGAGGAGGAACGTTGAAATTGGTGAATAATCAAGTTCCTCGGGCTTTGAATCGACTTGGTTACAATGACGAAGAGATTAAAAACATGGGCGATTACTTATTGAAAAAAAACACCATTGAAGGAGCGCCCTTTTTAAAAGACGAACATTTGCCGGTTTTTGATTGTTCGTTTAAAGCCGAGAACGGAGAAAGAAGCGTTCATTACATGGGACATTTAAAAATGATGGCTGCTGCCCAGCCGTTTATAAGCGGAGCTATTTCTAAAACCGTAAATTTGCCCGAAACCGCAACAAAAGAAGATGTTAAAAATGTTTATGTTGAGGGTTGGCGATTGGGATTAAAAGCAATTGCGGTGTATAGAGATGGCTCAAAATCATTACAGCCATTAAGCACAAAAAAAGAAGAAAATAATTCTTTGGTTGAAAAAATAAATGGGTATACCAGAATAAAACTTCCTGATGAAAGACCCTCGATTACACACAAGTTTTCTGTCGGGGGCTTTGAGAGTTATCTGACAGTGGGTTTTTATCCCGATACAATGAAGCCCGGAGAAACATTCATTACTACAGCTAAGGAAGGAAGCACTATTTCAGGCTTGTTTGATACCATAGCCACTTTAATTTCAATGTGTCTGCAGTCCGGTATTCCGTTAAAAACATTAGTGAGAAAATTTAAAGATATGAGATTTGATCCGTCCGGGTTTACCAATAATGATAAAATTCCAATGGCCAAATCAATAATTGATTATGTTTTTAGATATCTTGGCACAAAATATTTAAGCCCCGAAGACAGAGAAGAAATGTTTGGCCCTTCTGTGAAGACGGATTCGACCCCTTCGACAAGCTCAGGACAGGCAAGCTCACTGCAGGCAGATTTGGAACAAATTCCAGTTGAATCGGTTTTAATCGATCAGAACAAAGAGATATCGACAACTGATAAAATTTTGGCTGAATTTGTTTCATCATCAACGGATAAAACAAAGAAAATATCGAATCGAGAACAATCGGGAAATGGAAAAATAAATGTTGTGATAGCTGATGCTCCGGCATGCAATGAATGCGGAACTTTAATGATGAAGGCCGGCTCGTGTTATTCGTGTCCTAATTGTTTCGCCACAACCGGCGTTTGTAATTAGCCGTTTCAAACAGTTTTTGTTTGCAAATTTTTTCGAAATAATTAATTTTTTGCAGTAAGTTTTTTTGGACCAGAAGCGGTCTTTTTTGTTTTTTAAAATATTGATATTCTGATCCAATGCATAAGTCGCAGATATTATTTTATTTTCTCCTTGCGTTTATTTGCGGGGTTTTTGTCGCTTCTTTTTTCAAAATATCTCAAAATTTTGTTTTATTTTTTTAATTTTAGCAATTGGCCTGATTGCGATTTCGTATCATCGAAAAAAACATCTATTTGATTTTTGCTCCCCAGAAAAGAGTATGGGAAAAGAAATATTCATCGGAATTATTTTGATCATTTTTATTTTTGGTGTTATCAGGTTTAATTATTTTGATTTTTCCGGTAGTGTTTTATCGCAATTTGCTGATCTGAAAGCCGGAGAAAAAAATATTCCCGTTACATTAGCGGGGTTCATTGTTGAAAACCCGGATGTTAACGGAAGCAAGTCGCAATTGATTTTTAGAGCAAAAGAATTAATTGTCCCCGGTAATAAATTGGCGATTAACGAATTGGTTCTTATTTACGTCAATTCTTTTCCTGAATATAAATTTGGCGATGAGCTTTTGGTTTTTGGCGTCCTCGCGACCCCTCAAAATTTTTTGGAAGATTTTGATTACGTTGCTTATTTAAAGAGACGAAACTTAAGAACGATTATGTTTTATCCAAAACTGGAAAAAGAGAAATATGTCGGGCTTGGGTTTTTTGAAAAAGCAAAAAAAAATTCATATAAAAAAATATTCTCCTTAAAAGACAGATTTGAATTGGCTATAAATAAGTCAATATCGGAACCGAATGCTTCTTTTCTTAATGGAATCCTTTTGGGTAGCAGACAGAACATTTCTCAAGAGATGACAGAGGCGTTTAGTAAAACCGGCACGACGCATATTTTAGCTATATCCGGCTATAATATAATGATAATTTCTTGGGCGGCGCTTGCTGGCTTAGTGTGGTTTTTTAAGAGGAGAATGGCTTTTTGGATTTCAGTTTTTATAATAATTTTATTTACGGTTCTTACCGGAGCCTCTGCCTCTGTTGTTCGGGCATCAATAATGGGGCTTTTGCTTTTGTTCGCTAATGGATATGGACGTCTTTATGAACCCAAAAATTCAATTATTTTGGCTGGATTTATAATGATATTTTTGAATCCTTTCGTTTTGGTTTTTGACATTGGTTTCCAGCTGTCATTTTTAGCTGTGATCGGGCTTATGTATTTATATCCCTATCTTGATAACAAATTAAAAAAAGTAGGAAAGATTGGCGGTTTAAAAGAAATTCTTCTAATGACGGTATCGGCTCAAATAGTCGTAGCGCCCCTTTTAATTTATTATTTTAAAAGTTTTTCCCTTGTCTCTTTGCCGGCTAATGTTTTGATTTTGCCTTTTATTCCGGCGGCTATGTTTGCCGGATTTATTTCCGGACTTGCGGGAATGATTTTTTTGCCTTTAGGTCAAATTATCGGTTGGTTTGCGTGGTCGATCACGACATATCAAATAGAGATAGTAAAATTTCTGTCTTTGGTGTAGACTCTTGGCAATGATTAACAAAATTAAACGAATTGCCGATAATTTCTCGATTGATAAAGTAGTGAAGGTTTCAA